>Ga0315280_10000027_pt1 | contig 256062 bp, 227 predicted proteins | sample YL17G06_40_MG_FD_203697 | JGI IMG/M metagenome (GOLD analysis project Ga0315280, IMG submission 203697) | Sediment microbial communities from Yellowstone Lake, YNP, Wyoming, USA - YL17G06_40 | ecosystem: Environmental > Aquatic > Freshwater > Lake > Sediment | place: USA: Wyoming | collected... | reverse complement strand
GGTGTGCGTGGCCCCCGGGGGCGGTTGCACAGGGCCCACAAGCCGCCCGTCTGGTAGCGACGCAAGAGCCGCTGCACAGTACTGCGAGAACATTGGTGCTTTCGAGCGGCCGGGCTAATGCCCTCTTTGGAGTGCAGCTTGCACGATCCCGTAGCGCTCAAGGGCTACCGCTTCCTGTCTGCGATTCCTCACGTCTCCTCCTCTCAAGACCAGGCCGAGCCTGTCTCATTTTGGAGTTACAATTTCGACCCATCTTGAGAGTTACACAGCATGCCCGTGTTGCCACTTTGGAGAGGAATTGACCGAGGGATATAAGAAGTTGTGGGTTCACTAGCGCCAGCAGGGCGGACCCCCTTGTGACTTGCCGCCCTGGCGGCGCCCAGGTGAAGACGCGATGACGGCTCGCGAGGCGATGAATTGGTTAGAAGAGCGGGAGCCGAAGACGGGACCTGAAGAAGGCTTCAAGTTCGGCGACCCCGAGGTGCAGGTTGCGGGGGTTCTTGTGTGCTGGATGGCAACCGCTCCGGCGCTGGAGCAGGCGGCAGCCAATGCCTGCAACCTTGTGGTTTGCCACGAAACGCTGTTCTATCCGCAGTCGGCCCCGATTGACGCTGAGCGCTGCTGGCGCACGAACCGCCGACGCGTGGAACTGATGAGTGATCATCGCATGGCGGTGTACCGGGCGCACGGCAAGCTCGACCGACTGTGCATCTTCGATGATTTCGCCGCCGCGCTCGGCCTTCGTGATGTCTGCGCCGGGGAAGGCTACACGCGCATCTTCTCGGTGCCTTCCACGCCGGTGGGCGAGCTGGTCGAGCGAGCCCGGTGGGCCACGGGCGTGCCGGCAGTGCGAGTAGTTGGAGACCTCGAGCGCCGCGTAGAGCGGATAGGACTTCCGTGGGGAGGGCTGGGGCTGTTCGTGAACATTTCGTTCATGCAGCAACTTGTCGAGAACGGAGCCCAGGTGGGAATCGGCGGGGAGACTGACGAGTACGCCATGCGCTTCGCCGAGGACGCAGGCATGGCGCTCATCGAAACCAGTCATGCCGCGTCCGAGAACATCGGCTTGCGGCACTTCGCCGCAATGCTCGCCGAGGCATACCCAGGCCTGAAAGTGATTTTCCACGACGGGGGCCCCGGGTGGCAAGTTTGCTGATGATTGCCAGCGCGGGGCGACGGACATCTTGTAGGGGCGGCCCCCCCGTGGCCGCCCGAACGCGCTAACCACAATGAAGCAACCTGCCAAACCGACAGCCCACATCAAGGTGACCGTCAGGCCGAGAAGCAGCCGGCAGCAGGTCGAAGTTGTGGGCGATTCTGTGGTGGTGCGAGTAACGGCCCCGCCAGTGCAGGGAAAGGCGAACGAGATGTGCCTGACTCTGATCGCCGATTGGCTCGGCGTGCCGAAGTCGCGACTGACAATCATCAGCGGGACCTGGCAAAGGGAGAAGATCATCGGCATCGCCGGTCTGGAACAGGCCGAACTCGACCGCAGGCTGCGCGCGGACCGCTGACCAACCGGTCGGAGAACCAGCGACAGGCTGAGTCCTGCGCATACCCTGCGCGCCGCTGGCCCCGGCCCAGGCGGGACGATGGAACCGCCTGATTGAAAACCAGGCCGGAGCGCCGCCACCGCAGCAGCAGGATCGGGCGCGATAGCGATCAATCGGCGGCGACGCGAAGCAACAGGACGAGATAGCAGGAATCTTGCCTCTCTTTTGGGTAAAAGCAATAAAGATGATTTCTTGTAGTAGGATAGGCCAGTCGAAGTTACCGCAAGGCCGCGAAGGACCACTCAGGGTGGGAATCTTAGGAGGGGGCCCCGCGGGCGCGTTTTGCGCGATCTGGCTCTGCCGGCTTGCTCGCCAGTCGCAACTCGCCCTCGAAGTGACCATTTTCGACTACAAGAGTTTCGGCGAGGCGGGACCGGCAGGCTGCAACATGTGCGCGGGCGTGATCCCGGATTCCTTGGTGCGCAACCTGGGATCACTGGCGATTCACATACCGGAGCACGTGATCCAGCGCAGGATAGAGGGCTATATCCTGCACACCCGCGGCGGCGCAGTGGATATTCCCACCCCTCCTGGGACCACTATTTACTCGACCTTCCGCGGGCCAGGCCCGCTCGGCATGTATCCCGCGGCGCGGGAAGGCTTCGACTGGTGGCTGCTGTCAGAGGCGCAGCAGGTGGGGGCGATTCACGTAGGCAAACTCGTTATGGATGTCCGCCGGCCGCCAGACAGAGGCCAGCCGTTTGCAGTTCTCTGCCGCGACGGGTCCATCTATGAGGTGGATCTGCTGGTGGGCGCTTTCGGCGTCAACAGCAATCTGGTGAAAGTCTTTGAGGGACTGGGGTTTGGCTATCGAGCGCCCCACACCGCGCGAGCAAGGCAGGCGGAAATCCCGCTGGATCCGGAGTTTATCCGGGGGAGGCTCCACAACCGCGTGCTGATCTTCGCCATGGGTCGGCCGGGGCTCCGCTTTGCAGCGATCACCCCCAAGCGCCGACACGTGACCGTGACCTTAATCGGGGACGACCCCGACCACGCCCTTCTGGAGGAGGTGCTCCGCTCGCGCGAGCTGAGGGCTTATTTCCCGCGCGGGTGGGAGCCACCTGATCGCTACTGCTCGTGCGCCCCAAGAATGCCCGTCACCGCCGCGCACAATCCCGTGCACGACAGACTGATCATGATCGGAGACACAAACATCTCGCGCTACCTGAAGAACGGGATCGAATCGAGTTTCTACACGGCGATGTGGGCCGCGAAAGCCATCTGCGCCGGCATGACCGCGCGAGAGGACCTGGCTCGGCGCTATCTGTCAATCTGCCACCGCACATACCTGCGGGATAACATGCTAGGGCGCGCGCTGTTCAGGGTGGACGATCTCATTTCGCGTTCTGCAACGATCACGCGCGCTCATCTCGCAGTGGCGCAGCAGGAGCAGAGATCGCGCGCTCCCGCCAAGCCATTGTCGGAGGCGCTATGGGGGCTTTTCACTGGCAACATCCCGTACGGCGCGGTTCTATGGAAGGCTTTGAATCCATGGCTGCAAATGCGCTTGCTGAAGGCGCTGGCGGCAACCGCCGCAACCAGCGCACTGGCGCCGCGCAGCGGGCGGGAGGTGCGCCTGGCGACCCCGGCCCCCTCGGCCACACTGCTTGGACCTGTGCGGGCAGGAAAGACTGTTATCATCATCGGCGGGGGCCCGGCCGGAACCTCCTGCGCGATAACGTTGGCGCGGGCGGGGAAGGCATCAGGTTCGCCGCCGCGGGTGATCCTGATCGAGGCCAAGCGCTTCGGCGAGCATCAAAACCAGTGCGCCGGTGTCCTCTCACCACCCGGCTCGGAGCTTCTTTCCCAAGCGCTCGGCGGGGGCCCTCCGGCCGACCTGTTCCAGCGAAAAATCCGCGGCTATGTGCTGCATGGGACGGACCGAGAGATCCGTCTCGATGGCGAAGAGTTGGGTGAGTCTCCTTTCGCCCTCCGCCGCGTGGAACTCGACTCATTGCTGCTGGAACGGGCGATGGCAACTGGGGTGGAAGTGGTGCGCGCCCGCGCGACGGATGTGGAGGTGAACGCGGAGGGGGTGGTTGTCTATACTGAGGGCAATAGTTTCCGCGGAGAGGTTGTAGTCGGGGCCTTCGCATTGGATGATGGCATGGCGCGCGCCCTTGCCCGCCGCACGCGGTATCGGCCCCCCTCCTCGCTGGAGACCCTGGCCTGCAAGATCCATCCCGCAGGGCCAGGGTTCATCCCGGGCCTGCTTGATGACTGCATCCACGTCTTTCTGCCTCCGCATCGAGGCGTGGAATTCGGGGCGTTGATCCCGAAAGGCGACCACATCACCGTGGTTATCGCCGGGGCTCGGCTGAGCATCCGAGACATGGAGCGCTTCCTCGCGCAGGACCAGGTGGCCCGGCTGCTTCCTGCCAGGGGCGATCTGCGCGGCTACTACAAGGGCGCATTTCCGCTGGGGCCCGCGCGGGGCTTGTGCGGAGACCGCTATGTGGTCATCGGCGATGCAGCCGGCCTGGTGCGTCCGTTCAAGGGGAAGGGGATAAACTGCGCGTTGGAAAGCGGGCAGCAATGCGCACAGACCATGATCTCTTACGGAATCTCCCGGAAAGCACTGTCCCGCGTTGAGCGCAGCCAACGGCACCTGACTCGCGATGTCTGGTATGGGCGGTTCGTACGTCTCCTGGTGATGTTGGCCGGCAAGTTCGGCCTGCTTGACCCATTCACCGAGGAGGCGAAGCGCAACTCCGCGCTTCGCCAGGCGCTGTTCGACTGCATCTCGGGGCGCACCACCTACCGCGAAGTGGTGCTGCGCCGCGAGAACCTGGCCTGGCTGCCGACCATGGTGCGGCAGTGCCTGGCGCACGAAGCGCGCCTTCTTCGTTTGACGCACTGAGCGTGGCTGCGCGCAGGCGGCAGCCCGGCGGCGAATTAGCCGCTCCGGCTGCCCAGCTGCTTGACATCCTCTGCTGCAGCGGCTAGTATTTGCGCAAGCTCCGCGCTAGAGTCAGGAGGGACGGTCAGATGCCTGCAAAAACTCCCCAGAAGGGCTCCGAGAAGAAGCGCAAAGGCAAGTCCATCAAGGAGCGCAGAAAGGAGAAGCGTCTCAAGCGCGAGCGCGAGACTTTGTTCTCGACCGCTCTCGAACAATAGCCCGGCGCTTCATTCTGGAATTCCTCTAATCCACAGTCGCACGGCATTGCAGGCTCCGCGCTGGGTCTTCAACGCCGTGTGAGGGACGCGGTTGCCGGCCACCACGGCGCGAGGCAAAGGCTGGCCCTGCCTCCCACTTGAGGCAGGGGCCACTGTCGGTCCCCCGCCACTGCACATTCCGTCCATGACGTAGCGATTGCCGGGCTGCCGCTCAGACGTGCAGGGTGCGTCCGGCCGCAGGATTGGCACGCGCGGACCGTGTCGGGCGGGCCTAAAAAAGATCTCCAGGGGTCTTGACAAATCCGGCTTTTGCGCTATAATGATAGTTGAATCTATAGAAATATGGATGAGAGCGTAAGTTGCAAGAGCTGCCTTCGGGGGGATACTTGGTGACAACGGGTGAGATCCTAGCACAGGTTCCAGGACTGGCCTATGCGCGTCTGTACTACTTCGAGGCCAAGGGGTTCATCAAACCCCGCAAGGTCTCCAGTGGCAAATTGGAGCGCAACGACTACAGCCAAGACGACTTGCAACTGGTCAAAGCCATGCAGCACTACTGCGCCCAAGGCTTTACTCCCAAGGTAGCTCACCAGAAGGCGATGGCCGAGCAGAAGACACCGCCGCTGCCGCTGCGCTGACGCGCGGCGTCCGGTCGCCCCGCCGGGCGGCCATCGCCTTCTACGGAACCAGGACGGCCCGCCGCAAGGCGGGCTGTTCTGATTCTTTGGCCTGCGCCTCCCTGCGGGCGGGGCTTTGGCACTGAAGTGCGGAAGCAGGGGCACGACATCGCGTGCCCCTACCGCGGCACAGCCACGGGCGCTTGTGGCATCCCCTCACCCGGCCCTTCCCCGCAAGCCTGTTGCGGGAGCAGCAGCGCTGCTCCCCTACAGGTGGGGCAGGGCAATGGCGTGGGGCGGGCGAAGGTGGGGCGGGCGGAGGAGGAGAGGATGCCGGTCAGGGTATTCGATGAGAAAGAACTACAGGCGGTAAAGCAGGTGCTGGATTCAGGGAACCTGTCCTCTATGGGCGGGAAGGCTACGGCCGCGTTTGAGGCTGCATTCGCGCAGGCGCTTGGCGCGCACTACGGAGTGGCGATGAACTCGGCGATGTCGGTGCTGCACAGCGCGGTAATGGCTGCCAGCGCAGGGGCGGGCGATGAGGTGATATGCGATCCAGTGTGTGTCTTTGGCGCAGTTTCTGCCATGTACAACAATGCGATTCCAGTGTTCGTGGACATAGATCGCACCACCTGGAACATGGATCCGGGCCTGATTGAAGCGAAGGTCACCGAGCGTACAAAGGCCATCATAGTAACCCATGTTTGCGGGCTGCCGGCCGAGATGGACAGGATCGCTGCCGTTGCGAAGAAGCACAACCTGATAGTGATCGAGGACTGCGCGCACTCGCTATTCGCCACTTACAAGGGCAAGTTCACAGGGACCTGGGGGGACATCGGCTCGTTCAGTTTTCAGATGTCTAAGCAAATGGCCCTGGGGGACGGTGGGATGGCGGTCACGAGCGACGAGGCGCTGGCCAAGGCGCTCGATCTGAACGCGGGCGCGCCCACTTTTTACGCTGTAGCGTACGGCCTCCATTTCAACTACCGCATGAACGAGCAGACGGCAGCCATCGGGCTGGTGCAATTCGAGCGCGCGCGGAAATACGTTGAGGAATTGATTGAAATAGCTAGCCTGTACGATTGCGCCGTGCAGGGCTGCGACTGGATTGCTCTGCAGCGGGGCCCCGATGACGCGCGGCATACCTTTCACCTCTGGGGCGCTACGTTCCGCGGAGATGAGATGGGCATCTCGCTGGATGATTTCAAGCGCGCGCTGCAGGAGGAGGGGGCGCCCGTTTCGGTAGGATACACGAACATGCCGGCTTACAAACATCCCCTCATCGCCCAGCGCCTGGGCTATGGCCGGGGATGTCCGCTCGATTGCCCCCTGTACGCGGGGGGCAGCAATCGCTATGAAGATGGCCTATGTCCCAACGCTGAATACGTTCTGCCGCGCATGATGTTGGCCTACACCTTCGGCCCCAAGGAGGAGCACGAGCGCAACGCGGCGCGACTGAGGCAAGTTATCGAGAGGCTCGCCTGATGGCCGCGCCGCGGCCGAGCGCGCAGGCCGCCCTTCCCCTTGCTGTCGGGATCGTGTGGGATGAGGCGCGGCGCCGCGAGGCAAACCGGGAAAAGCGCAATTACTGGTACTCCTACATCTGGGAGATGCTGGATCGGCTGGGGATTAAAGCATCGCGGATCGCCCCTTCGCTGCTGGCGAAGCCTGAGCGCCTGGAGCGCTTCGGAAGCATCATTGCCGGCGACCTGGACGCTCGCCAGATGACCGCTGGGACTGAGGGGGCGCTCGCGAGTTGGGTCAGGAGCGGGGGCATCCTCATCGGGTTTGCCGTCGAGGGGCTCGACGGGCTGTTCGGCATCCGGCCACACATGCCCGTCTCCCAGCCTGAAGATGAGTTTGCCATCACCGGCTACTTCGAGTTCCGGCGGGGGACCTTGACACGGGGAATCCATTCGCACTTACAGCCCGAGCAGCGGCTGGTCATCATCTCCCCCGTGCGGCCTGTGATTCCGGAAAAATGCCGGGAGGTGGCCCGGTTCTTGAGGCCCGGCAAATCCGCGCCTGACGACGGCGCGAGGGCAAGAGACACTGGTCTGGCGGTAGCGACGGTTCGCCGCCTGGGCCCCGGTTGGGCGTTCTACATCGGTTTCGATCTGGCCCATACCATCTGGGCTATACAGCAGGGCAGGCCCGTTGACGCTGATCGGGATGGCGATGGCTACCTCAGGTTCGGCGATGCGATGGTTATCGGCAGGAACAGCCTAAAAGTTGCGTATGCCGACCAGTTGGCCCTGCTTTTGCAAACTATGCTGGCGCGAAGGCCGGTGCCGATGGTGCACCAGTTGCCGGCGAAGGATGGGGCCGTTCCAGACGCGCTGTTCTATTTCGGCGGTGACGATGAATGCGGGGAAGGCGTTCAACTCTCGGCATCCAACTTCATGAAAAGCAGGGGGCTCCCGTATCATATCAACCTGATGCCCTTGCAGGGCCGGTTCGCCATCAGCCGCGCTGAATTTCGCCGCATCCGCGCTAACGGCCACGAATTGAGCCTGCACTACAACTTCATGGATGGGTTTTCTCACCCGGGCCCCTTCACGAGGAAAGACGTTCTGAAGCAGAGCAGTCTTTATCAGAAGGCATTCGGCCGGAGGCCGATCTGCACTGTGAATCACTGGTGCCGCTGGACTGGCTGGGCAGAGCCCGCCAAGTGGATGCTCGACGCGGGCGGCAAGGCGGACAACAGCCGCATCAACTGGCCATCGCCCCCGTTGAACCCGGTCAACACGCTGGGGTTCGCCTTTGGCACCCCTTTCCCGTTCTTCTTCCGCGACGACTGGAGAGGTGATAACGGCAGAATAGCGTTTGTCCAAGAGCCCATTGTCGCCTACGAAATCGGCTATCAGGGCGAGCAGACCGACTTCGACATGTTGCACCGCGCAGTTGACCTCGCGGCCCGCTATCACATGACCATGAACATGTTTTATCATCCGGTGTACATTCACAGCAGCGCCGCTTGCCGCGGGGCGATTGATGAGCTGCTTCGCTACCTGCGCGCGAGAAGACTGCGGGCTGTTTTCATGGGGAATGACGCGCTCTGGCGCTGGTGGTGGCAGCGCTCGAGGGCACGAATCTGGGCGGCACAAGTGAGCGGCGGCTGCCTGTGCTTCAGAGCGCGCTGCCGATACGCGGGCGGCTTCGTCGTTAGAGTCCCGCTTGGCAATGCGAGAGCAAAGCGCTGCCTGGCCTCGGGGAAGCGCACGCCCTTCCGCGTGGAGCGCGAGTTCGGCCAGAAGTGGCTCTTTCTGCCGCTGCCACCTGGCGAGCACGAGGTTATAGTGGACCTAGGCCCCGCGGGAAGGGGTTGACTCAGGCTGGCGAGTTGTCTATACTGTTGACGAGCCTGGGGGTTTCAGGCGCAGCGGCGATGTCTGATCCAGTCGGTAATAGACATGTGCGAGAGGCGCGCCATTTCATGGCGGGCGGCGGCACGTGCGCCGCTGCCCGGCAGGCCTTACCTGGCGCATCGGCACGGGTTGCGCCGGACGGTGGCGCGCCTGCACGCCCGCAGCGCGCCGCGCACGCCGCTCACTCTTCTCTGGCTCATTGAGCCGGCTCCGGCCCACCACGCGTTAGCAGCAACAGGCCCCGCACGGGCCTGCCACGTTTTGGTCCCCATCCGGGCATTCCGCCCCGCAGCGCCCACGGAGGTGCAGGGATGGTCTTTTACGCCGAGACATATCTGAGCGATCTGCTGCGCATGAATGTCGCTGACCGCAGCGGCAAGGTGGTGGGCCGTGTGAACGACATCGCCGTGCTGCCTCAGGACGTGTTTCCCCTGGTCACCAAACTGCTGATAAAGCGCCGAAAGCAGCGGGAGCCGCTGGTGGTTGCGTGGGGTGTGGTGCGCAGTGTATCTGCTGAGCTGGTCACCCTCCTCAGTCCGATTGACGAAATCCAGCCGAGCGCGATTGCGCCGCCAGAGATCCTTCTTGCCGATTCTTTGCTGGACAGGCAGATCGTGGATGTCAAGGGCCATCAGGTGGTGCGCGTGAATGACCTCAAGCTGGGCCTTGTGCAGGGGCAGGTGCGCCTGGTTGCCGCCGGCGTTGGAACGCGCAGCTTGCTGCGGCGGCTCGGGCTGGAGGGCGTGGCGCTGCGAGTATTGGGCTGGTTCGGCCGCCGGCCACACGAGCACCTGATCAGCTGGGAACACGTCCGCGCCCTGGAGCCCACTTCCCAGCAATTACGTCTGAACCTCGAGGCCGACAAGCTGAAGCGCCTCAACCCGGCGGACCTGGCCGACATCCTGGGCGAGTTGAGCGCTTCGCACCGCGCTGCGGTGGTCTCGTCGCTGGATGATGAGACCACAGCGGCAGCGATGGAGGAAATGGAGTTCGACCTCCAAAAGTCCGTGCTCGACTCAGTGGCGAACGAGAAGGCGGCCGACATCCTGGAGGAGATCGCGCCGGACGCGGCTGCCGACTTGGTGGGGGACCTGCCCAAGGAGCGCGCCGACGAGCTGCTCAGCCTGATGGAGCCAGAGGAAGCCTCGGATGTGAAGGAGCTGCTCAAGTACCCGGACGACTCCGCGGGCGGGTTGATGACTACCGAATACGTGACCGTTCGCACTCGCATGACGGTGCAGCAAGCGATAGATCATCTGCGAAAGGAGGGCGCGGAGGCAGAGACGATTTTCTACTGCTATGTGCTGGATGAGAACGAAAGCCTGGTCGGCGTTTTCTCTCTGCGCGACCTGATCATCGCCCCGCCGGACCGTCTGGTCGAAGAGATAATGGTGGGCGACGTGGTGTCGGTGCAGCCGTCCGAATCGCAGGAGAGAATCGCCCACCTGATCGCGCGCTACAACCTGCTCGCGATCCCGGTGGTGGACGAGGAGCGCCGTTTGCTGGGCATTGTCACCGTTGACGATGCGATTGATGCAGTGCTGCCGACGCGCTGGAAGAAGCGGATCCCCAAGGCATTCTCTCGCTGATTGCATAGCGGGCGAAGGGCGGCGTTAGGGCCTGTCGGCTCAGGCCGGCTGCTGCGGACCCTCGGCCCCGGCGTCGGCCTTTGGAAGCCTGACGCCGCGCCGCGCAGCAAAATCATAGACGTGCGAGAGCGTCTGTCCCTCTTGCACGCCCGCGGGCGGCAGGTTGTAGCCGGTAGGCTCCTGCTCGAAAAGCGGGTCTGACTCGCGCCCGGCCTTGGCCAGCGTCTCGCGGACCCATCGGTCCATCTTCGCCTCGAGTTCGCTTGCGATATCCGGCTGGCGGTCCACCTCGTTGAACTGTTCGAGCGGATCCGCCTCCAGGTCGTAGAGTTCGCGCCGCACAACGGAGGAGATCTCTGGCTGCCCGTGGCGCATGAACTTCTGAGTGCGCGTGCGGATCGCGCGCTTCTTCTGATAGGTGTTCTCCACAAAGTGCACTGTTTCGCGCCCTGGCTGCCGTCCTTGCATCACCGGGACGAGGCTCGTTCCGTCGAGGCCCAGTGAAGGCGAGATACCGGCCAGTTCCAACATTGTCGGCAGCAAGTCTGGCTGCTGGACGAGGGCATCGCATCGGCCTGCGGGCACTCGGCCGGGCCAGCGAAAGATGAGGGGCACGCGAACGCACTCGTCGCACAGGTCAATGTGCCCCCAGTTGAACTTGCGGCCGAGCACCACCCGTTCTTCCCCCATGATCTCGCCATGATCGGCGGTGATCACGATCAGCGTTTCGTCGAAGATCCGCGCCTGCTTCAGCGCCTCGACGATTTGGCCCACCTCCAGGTCGGTGAAGTAGATTTCGGCGTCGTAGAGGGCGGCCGTCTCCTCGATCGCGCCGCTCGCGGGCGGGGTGAAGATGCGGCATTCCTGCGGCGGATCGTAGGGCGAATGCGGATGCCAGGGGTGATAGAAGAGAAAGAAATCCCGGTCCGCCAGTTCCGAGATCAGTTCGCACACCCGGCGCGGGCTGCCGGGGGCGTGCGCCAACTTGTGCCATGGCCACTCATATATGTCGTATCCCCTGCGGAACCACGGATACAGCCTGTGGGCCGATTCCCATGCGTGATGCAGACAGTCTATCGCGGCGGTCACCAGGCGCGCACCGTGCAAGACTTCCGCGAGCATGGGAGCGCCTTCGGGCGGATCAACTCGCGACCAATGCGATACGATGCCGCTGGATTCGGGGTAAAGGCCCGAGAAGATTGCCGTGAAGCCAGGGTGGGTACAGTTGCTCACGCTGAAACAGTTGGTGAATGCGAACCCTTCGGCCGCAATGGCGTCAATGTTGGGGCTCGTTTGCCGAAAGTAGCCGTAACAGGACAAGTGATCAGCGCGAAGCGTGTCAATACCCAGCATCACGATTTTCATCCGGCACCTCCAGGGCAGAGTGCTACGGCAATCAGGGCCGATATTCCTTCGGGCCCGATGCTCGGCTTGACTGCCGCTGCGGGCGATGTTAGACTGCAAAGGACCTCGCAAACAACATGGCAACACTAGTCGCCAGGCCGACAACCATATACGAAATCACACAACTCGACGAGGCCGTCCGCCGGCAACTGCTTTCATCACTGGTTCCCGAACAGATGCTGCCCCTTCTCGACCCGCCGCTGGACGGGCCGCTCGCCGATGCCCCCAGGCTTCACGTGGGCTGCGCGGAGAAGTGGGGCCTTGTCCGGCTTCAACTGCGTGCGCGAGCCGACGACCCCGACCCGATGCTGCTGGCCGAATTGGGCGACATGGCTTTCGCCCAGGTGGAACTTGTGATGATAGTTATCAACGACCCGCGCAGTGAGCGCTTCGACATTGACCGCCTGCCCGACGGGCGCCTCACCTACCTGGGGACGACGGAGCGGAACCTGAAGGAGGAAGAGCGCGCAATGCGCGCTGGCCTCGCGCCCTGCCAGATAAAGCGCGGCCTGCGCATGTTCAAGCACTTCCTGCCGCGGCTGGAGCAATTCCTGCAGGCGATGGGCAAACAGGCGGTGATGGTGGATGCCCTGACCTATCACAGCGCCATCCTTTACGAGCGCTACGGTTTCGGGTACATGCCAGGCTCGCGCGCGCTGATGGAGCGAATCCACCAGGAGTTCCAGCCCGGCGGCCCGCTTTTCGCGAAACTCGACAACTCCACGCCTTTTCGTCCGCCGGGAGCCGACCGCACCATCCGCGGCCGCGCGTGGGCGATCCACGACGGCGTGCTCAACGGAAGATGGGAACAACCGCGCATGTTCAAGCGCATCGGGCAGCGCGCCGGCATCACAACTTTTCCGGGGGCGTCATACTGAGAATAGTGGAGCCCTGCTGAGCGAGAGATGATCGAACCCTCGCGCCTGAAACTGCGAAGACATATGCCGCCCCCAGCGGAGCCGCCGGGGCGTGACGTGTCGGCGCTCTTTTCGCCCAAGTCGGTGGCGGTCATCGGGGCATCATCCCGCCCGGGCAGCGTTGGGCAGGCCGTCTTTCGCAACGTCCTCTTCAACAACTACACGGGCACCGTTTACCCGGTGAACATCAAGGGCCACAGCATAATGGGCGTGAAGTCCTATCGCTATGTGACCGAGATCCCCGACCCGGTTGACCTGGCGCTGGTGGTCGTGCCTGCGGCCTCGGTTCCCGACACGCTGCGCCAGTGTGTTGAGAAACAGGTGAAGTTCGCGATCATCATCTCCGCCGGGTTCAAGGAATCGGGCCCTGAAGGCGCCGCGCTCGAACGCGAAATACAGCAGATCGCGCGCGAAAGCGGCCTCGGCGTCGTGGGGCCGAACTGCCTCGGCATCATCAACACCGACCCGGCGGTCTCGCTCAACGCCAGTTTCGCGCGCGCCATGCCTACCGCCGGGAACATAGCCTTCATCTCCCAGAGCGGGGCGCTCGGCGTGGCAGTGCTTGACTATGCCCGGGGCAACAGCATTGGCATCTCGAAGTTCGTGAGTTTCGGGAATCGCGCTGACGTGACCGAGGCGGATTTTCTGCGCGCGCTGGGTGACGATCCCAGGACAGATGTCATCCTGATGTACCTCGAAGACCTATCCAACGGCAGGGAGTTCATTGACCTGGCGCGCATTGTCACCGCGGAGCGCGAGAAGCCCAAGCCCATCCTGGCCCTCAAGACCGGGCGCACCCCGCTGGGCGCGCGCGCTGCCTCCTCGCACACCGGCTCGCTCGCCGGCGAGGACGAAGTCTATCAGGCGATCTTCGCCCAGAGCGGCATCCTGCGCGTCGAGACGGTGGAAGACCTCTTCAACTTTGCCACCGCATTCGCGAACCAGCCGCTGCCGAAAGGCGATCGAGTTGCGATCGTCACCAATGCCGGCGGCCCCGGCATCATGACCACCGACGCCTGCGTGCGCTACGGGCTGAACCTGGCGGAGTTGTCCCCCGCCACCACCGAGGGGCTGCGCGCCCATCTTCCGGCAGCGGCGAGCCTGCGCAACCCGGTAGATCTCATGGGTGACGCAACACACGATCGCTACGAGGCTGCACTCGACCTCGTGCTGCGCGACGCGAACGTTGACGCCGCGATCGTAATCGTGACTCCGCAGGAGATGACCGACGTCGAGCAGATTGCGGCAGTCGTGGCGACCGCCGTGCACGGCCAGCCCAAGCCTGTGCTCACCACCATGATGGGCGTGATAGACGTTTCGGCCGGGGTGCGCGTGCTGGACGCGAACCGGCTGCCTCACTACCTGTATCCCGAGGCGGCGGCGAGAGCCCTTTACGCGATGCACCGCTACGCCAGGTGGGTGGCGCGCCCGCGCGTGCCGGTGAAGAGGTTCAACGTGGACGCTCGAGCCGTCCAGCAGGTGATCGCGCGGGCGGAAAGCGACGGCCGCCGTTTCTTGCCCGAGTGCGAATCCATAAAGGTGCTTGACGCCTACGGTTTTCCCGTGCTCCGCTCCGTGCTGGCGGCAGATAAACAGTCGGCGTTGAAAGCCGCGCGCGAGATCGGTTATCCCGTGGTGCTCAAAGTGATGTCGCCCGATGTGGTGCACAAGACGGATGTCGGGGGCATAGCGCTCAATGTGGCGGACGATGATGCGCTGACGGCCGCGTATGATCAGATCATGGTAAGTGTGAGCCGCCACGTGCCGAATGCCAGGATTTGGGGGGTGCTGGTCCAGCAAATGGCGCCCGCCGGCAAGGAAGTGATCCTGGGGGCCAAGCGCGACCCCCAGTTCGGGCCGGTGATCATGTTCGGGCTGGGCGGCATCTACGTGGAAGCCCTCCACGACGTAACGCTTCGCCTTCCCCCGATCTCGGAACTCTCCGCCGAGAACATGATCAAGGCGATACGCAGTTATCCGATACTTGCAGGCACGCGCGGGGAAGCGCCCTCCGACCTGTTCGCGATAGCAGACTGCCTTGAGAGGCTCTCCACGTTGGTTACCGATTTCCCCGACATCGAGGAACTGGACATCAACCCGCTGCTGGTCTATCCGGAATGGCAAGGCGCGAGAGTGGCCGATGTGCGCATCCTGCTCTGCAATGCTGGGCCATCGTGAAGGACGGATGGAGAAGGTGATCTGCGCGAACGATAGTTCTGCTTGCGTCCTCGGGTGAGGCCCCCCTTCATGGCGATGCATCAGCACGTAACCCCTCAGCAAAGGAGCGCTTCCGGCGAGAGATGGGCGCTCGCACTTGCCGCTGGCCTCACTGCTGCCGTTCTGGTGGTGGAAGTGGTGGCTGGAATCCTGACCAACAGCCTCGCGCTGCTGGCAGATGCAGGTCACATGCTCAGCGACGCGGTGGCCCTGGCGCTGGCGCTGTTCGCATCCTGGTTCGCCGCCCGGCCTGCGACGCCGGAGAAGACCTACGGGTTCTACCGCGTGGAGATCTTGGCTGCGCTGCTGAACGGGGCGGGGCTGCTCGTGCTGGGCGCGGGCATCATATATGGAGCCTGGCTGCGCTTTCTTGCGCCTCCGCCGGTGCTGGCCCTCCCCATGTTGATTGTCGCCGTTCTCGGGCTTGCGATCAACGTGGCCTCCGCCGTCATTCTGTCTCGCGCAGCACACGGCAGCCTCAACGTGCGCGGGGCCTTCCTGCACGTCTTGGGTGACTTAGCAGGGTCCGTCGGAGTGATTCTGGCAGCACTCGTGATGCTGACCACGAGATGGTTCGGCGCTGACCCACTGGTCAGCGTCGCCATCGCACTGCTGATCATGTTCAGCGCCTGGCGCCTGGCCCGGGAATCCCTGAACATACTGCTCGAGGGCACGCCCGCCAAACTGAACGTCAAGACAATCAGGGATGCGATGACGAGCACCCCTGGGGTTACAGACGTGCACGACCTTCACGTGTGGGCGCTCACCTCAGGCGTGCACCTGCTGACTGCGCACGTTGCCATCCAGGAGTGGCAGCAAGCGGCGCACATATCGAGGGAGCTGCGCTGCATGCTGAAGGAGCGCTACGCGGTCGAGCATTCCACGCTCGAGTTTGAACTCGCCGGCAGCGAATGCCCGGTCTATCCAATCTGTCCCGTCGAAAACGGACGCGCGGCGTCCGGCCCCAGCCGCCGCGAGCCCTGAGCCATAGGCCACGCGCCCGCGCGTCACTTCGCCGGGCCCCGCAGGGCGCCAGCCCACGCGCAGCGAATCCTTGGGCATCGCATGCGTGCGCATACGCCACAGACAAAGACATCGGCGCGCGCCATCCTGATCGGGCTGGCGCTCATTCCCCTCAACTGCTACTGGGTCACGGTCGTCGAGGTGCGCTGGTACAGCATGGACGGCAGCTGCCTGCCGCTATTCGTAACCCCGGTCTTCCTGCTTCTCATGGTAACCGCGCTCAGCATCGCCGCCGGCCGGGTGCGAGCCTCCTGGCGGCTGGCGCAAGCCGAACTGCTGACCATCTACATCATGCTTGTCATCTCGGAAACGCTCTGCGGCCATGACACGATGCAGAACCTCTTCGGCCTCGTCACCCACCCCGCCTGGTACGTATCCAAGAACCCCGAACTCAAGTGGCCGCAGAGTTTCTTTCAATTCCTGCCCAAGCACTTGATAGTGTGGGATGTTGACGCGCTCGCCGGCTTCTATGAGGGCAACTCCAATCCCTGGTCATGGAACGTCCTCAAGCACTGGGTCGCTCCCCTTGCGTGGTGGGGGCTGTTCTTTTCGGTCCTGGTGGTCATGTTTCTTTGCATAAACCTGCTGGTGCGCAAGCACTGGACCGAGCAGGAGCGGCTTTCCTTTCCCATCATCCAGTTGCCCCTAGCCATGACGGAGGGAGGCGCAGGCTCGTTCTTCAGGTCCAGACTGATGTGGATCGGTTTCTCTGTCGCGATGGCGATAGGGGTGCTGAACGGAGTGCACCAGTTATACCCCGCCGTTCCCTTCCTTGCCATCAGATACGCTGAGATCAACCCGCAGTTTCGCACCCCGCCCTGGAACGCATCCGGCGGGTTCCCCATGTCTCTCTACCCGTTCGCAATCGGCCTGGCGTATTTTCTGCCGCTGGACCTGGCTTTCTCTTGCTGGTTTTTCTATGTCCTGCGCAAATTCGAATTCGTGGGCAGCGCCGCATTGGGCTGGGACCGCTTCCAGGATTTCCCCTACATCAACGAGCAGGCCTCCGGCGCGTGGATTGCGCTTGCCCTGCTGGCGCTGTGGGGGCTGAGGCACTTCCTGCGGGAGCTGTTCTCGGTGGTGCGCGGGCGCGCAGCGGCGCAACCAGGCGAGGCAGCGCGCTACCGGGCGGCCCTGGCGGGACTGGTCGCCGGCGCGGCGTTCATCTTCTGGTTCTGGCGGAGCGCGGGCATGTCGTTGTGGGTGCTGACGCTCTTCTTCGGCATCTACTTCTTGCTGTCGCTGGCGATGACGCGCGTGCGCGCGGAGTTCGGCGCGCCTCACGAGATCTACTTCGTGAACCCGGGCTGGATAATGGTTTCGATCTTCGGCACCGACGTCCTGGGCCCGCGCGACCTGACCCTGATGTCAATGATGCACTGGATGAACCGCTGCTACCGAAACCATCCGATGCCCAACCAACTCGAGGCCTTCAAGATGGGCGAGGGCCACGGCATCTCGGCGGGCCGCATCGTGGGCATCATCTTGCTCGCCACCTTCGTGTCCCTGGTCGCCACCTACTGGGCAAACCTGCATGAAGGATATTCCCAAGGCGCCGAGGCCAAGAGCGTCGGGTTCAAGAACTGGGCGGGCGGGGAGGCTTTCGGCAGGCTTCAATCGTGGATCGAGTTCGGCCAGAAGGTCGAGGGGCCAAGAACCACCGCCATGTGGGTGGGCTTCGGTGGCGCGCTGTTGCTCGGTTTCCTGCGCTCTCGCTACACCTGGTGGTGGTTCCACCCTGCCGGCTACGCGCTCGGCATGAGCTTTGCCATGGACTACTTCTGGTTCGCGTTCTGCGTGTCGTGGATGATCAAGTTGCTGCTCATCAGGTATGGCGGCATGAGGCTGCACCGGCGCGCGATCCCCTTTTTCCTGGGGCTCATCCTGGGGGACTATACAATCGGTTCATTGTGGGCCGCCTACGGGCCGCTGCGGGGCTTCCGCACGTACAAGATTTTCATCGCCGGCTGGTGACCCCTGCAGGCCGGATACTTTGGACGAGAACTCACGCGCACTTCGCGTAGCCCGTGGGCCTCGTGCTCAAGGCGGCGTCCTGCAAGCCTCCAAGACGGAAGCATCTGAAAGCCGGACAACCAGAGATTGCCCATCCGCTGGCCAGCCCGATCATTCATGAATTGACGCGTCGCTTCGCCATCGTGGGGCAGCGGCTTGCCTCCTGCCAGTATGTTTGGTAGCACAGGTCCCTCTGGGATGCCGTTGGCACCCAACGGGATGCCAGAGGCATTTTCAACCCGTGCCGAGCACCCCGATGAATCGGGCTGCCACTGCCATTGAAGGCGAGGTCCGCAGGCAACATTCGGTAATTGCCAAGTGGGGGCGGGGTCTCCCGACCCCGCGGACACGCGGCTTCGGTAGAAGCCGCGCCCGGTCAACCAGCGCGGCTGCCAAACCCCTTCCGCCGCATGTTACTAGTTGCTCGCCCAGCCGTAACTTTACACCGGCAAGTGGACGTGGTATAATGCCTGCGGTTGACAACTGAAGAGGCGCGCCGGGGCGTAGCTCAGCTTGGTTAGAGCACTGGCATGGGGGGCCAGGGGTCGGCGGTTCGAGTCCGCCCGCCCCGACCAGGTGGGGGAGTAGCTCAGCTGGGAGAGCACCTGCATGGCATGCAGGGGGTCGGGGGTTCGAGTCCCCTCTCCTCCACCACCTCGAACGACCGCAGCGAGTTCGAGGTGACCCTGAGTCCCAACAGGGGCGAAGGGCCGCAGATGATCGCGTGGGGCTGTAGCTCAGTTGGGAGAGCGGGACAATCGCACTGTTCAGGTCGGGGGTTCGAGTCCCCCCAGCTCCACCAGCCTCCGCCAAGGCTACGGCTGGCGGGCCAGCCTCTCACAAGAGCCCGGCTGGCAAGCCATCCACACGGGGCGTTAGTCGAGTGGATAAGACGCTGGCCTTTCAAGCCAGAGATCACGGGTTCGACCCCCGTACGCCCCACCAGGCGTTCCGTTGCGACCATGAGGGTGACACTCTACGTGCTGAAGAGTCAGGCGAGCGGTAGGCGGTATGTTGGGATCACCAACGACCTGGTGCGGCAGCTGCGAGAGCATAGCAGCGGGAAGACGAAGGCGGGCCAGATCCTTGGCGACTATGTGCTCTTGCACACCGAGGAGTTTGTGGACCACGTGAGGGCGCGTGCGCGCGAGAAGTTTTTGAAGAGCGGCCAGGGTCGAAAGTGGCTGGATGGCTTAGACGCGCGGACACGGCCCGCCATGGGCGGGTAAAGCGGCGCCCGGCTGGAGCGGGCTTGTGCGCCTCCGGCGCATTCGACCCCCGTACGCCCCACCAGCCCTGGTAGCGCGACCGCCGGCAGGCACGGCCAGACCCAGCCCGGGATCAGGCTCCCGGACTGGCGCTAGTAGGTGCACTCGCGGGCGGCTGCGGCGTAGGAGCGCAGGTTCTCCACCGGCGCGTCGAAGAAATGGTCGGAGGCTGACAGGATGTAGCCTCCCTCCTTGCCGAACCCCTCGAACAGGCGGCGCACCTCGGCGCGGATCTGACCAGGCGTTGCGTTTGTCAGAATGTTGAACTGGTCCATCCCCCCGATCATGGCCACCTTGCCGCCGAAACGCTGCCGCACCTTGTCGGGATCCGTGATGTTTCCGCCCACGCCCGGGGGCGCCAGTGTTTCCGATGCGTCGGTCTCGTTCTCGATGATCAGGTCGAGAATGTGCATCATCCCGCCGCAGGTATGGTATGTGCAAAGAAACCCCGCGTCGTGCAGGGCGCGATGGATGGCGCGGTCGTAAGGCAAGCAAAATTCCCGATGGAACGACGGCGAGATCACCGTATCGCTCGCGCTGCCGCCGCCTGTTTCTATGAGATCGAACTTCGCGCCCGCCAAAGATTCGTGGATGAAACTCAGTTTCTTTTCCAGCAGCACCCCGAGCAAGCGATGCACCCACGCCGGGTTGTCGTGGGCCTCTATGATCAGGTGCTGCACGTCCATCAGGCAGCAGGCATGCTGCCAGCAGCCAGCCTGGTCGCCCCAGACAAATCCGCGCAGGATGCCGGCCTCTCCCACCGCGTCATAGGTGCGCGCGATATCCGCCTTGTTCAGCATAGCCACCGGCATGTACTTCTCGATAAGGCCAACGTCCTCGTGGCGCTTGATCAGGTACTCCGTTATCCACGTGGTCGTCAGGTTGCCGCCGGTCTTGTAGGTGAGCGCCCCCCCTGGGGTGGTGATAGTATGGTGAAGAACCTTGCTGCGCGGGTTGGGATCAATGACCTGGATTTCCTCGCGCCATTCCGGAGTAGTTATCAGGTGCTGTTCCGCGTTCGGGATCCAGAATTGCCCCATCGCCTCGAAGTATTCAATCGCCGCATCGAGTCCCGTGGCCTGAAACGCGGACAGGGCGTCCATCCCACCCATGCACGTGTCCAGGTGATATTGCTGCCACTGGTGAATGGTCGCCGGCAGGCGGTCGGGCTTCTCCCTGCGCAGGGCGCGCATCAATCGTTCCTTGGAAGTCGTGGTCCTGTGCCTCTTGAGCCTGGTTACAAGCCGGCCTTTGGTTCGAGATTGAGCCCCGGCGAACCTGCCGCAGGCCGCCAGCCGCTACAATCCTCAACTGCAGAGAGGACTTCGCCGGGCCGCAAAGAAAAGCGTAACTTGCAGAGAAGGTTGCAACGAACCAGCCTGCCATCCGAGGCGAGGGCGGAGGGGAGCGGAACATGTTCTGTCGTGCTTGCGGTGCCGAGGTACTTCAGACGGCCCAGATATGCCCCAAGTGTGGCTCGCCGCCTTTGGCGGCAAAGGTATTCTGCCAGCACTGCGGGGCAGGAACCGACCCCGCGGCCGTGGTGTGCGTGAAGTGCGGCGTGGCGCTTGGCCAGGCAGCAGGCGAGCAGAAAGATTGGCTGGTAGCCCTGTTATTGTCAGTAGTAGTAGGCTATCTCGGCGTGGATCGGTTCTATCTCGGGTACGTCGGCTTGGGCATACTGAAATTGATTACCGGCGGCGCGTGCGGGATTTGGTGGCTTGTTGACGTGATCCTGATCGCGACGAACAAGCTGCCTGACGCCCAGGGGCGCCCACTCGTGCAGAAGTGACCCCGCGCGCGCGAGCCCTTCTGCCCCAGCGGACCGCCATTATTGGCGCCGTACTGCTGCTGGCGGCCCTACCCACCAGTTGGCTTGAGCACGGCCCATCGCTGTGCTTGCTCTCTGCGGTTTTCGGATCGTGCCCCTTCTGTGGCAGCGTGCGCGCCCTGTCTCATTTCTTCCACGGGCACTTACGCGAGGCGCTGGGGTGGAACCTTAACGTTATCATCACGGGGCCGCTGCTGCTGTGGCTTGCCCTTGATTCGGTATGCCGCCTGGCGCGGACCCTGAGCAGGATGTCTGCCGGAACTCAGCGCCTTGCTGCGCTATAGCGATTGACACACGCGCAGGGAGGCACCGTAGCGCCCTTCCCTATCAGCGTGCCAGGGTTGAGCACTGCGCAGCACCCGGTTTTCACGCCATCGCCCAGGATGGCTCCCAGTTTTCGCCTGCCGGTGCCAATCCTGCATTCCTTAGAATCGCCCGTGCGGACAAAGACCTCACAGCCATCCAGCCGAAGATTGGCGCAAACGGTCCCCGCTCCGAGGTTCACGCCGTTGCCCAGGATGCTGTCGCCAACATAGTTGAAATGCGGGGCCTTCGCCCCGTCCAGCATGATTGATCCCTTGATCTCGGAGCAGTGGCCCACCACGCAGCCGCTTCCCAGCAGCACCCCGCCTCGAAGGTAGGCGCCGTGCCTGATGCGGCAGTGATCGCCGATGATTGCGGGCCCGATGATTGCGGCGCACGGTTCCACCACGGTTCCCATGCCTATCAAAACCGGGCCCTCCAGCGCCGCCGCCGGAGACACCTGGCCGAGAACCTTGGCTTCCATGTGGCTTTCGAGGTAATCGGGCAGCCGGTCGAGGGCCTGCCAGACGTAGCCCAATCCCTCAAAAATGCTGCGGTGGGCGAACTCGGTCAGATCAAAGAAATCGAGCGGGCTGAGCATCCCTGAACTGCTTCTTGGCCCCCATGCGCTCTGCCACCACCCGCGCAATCTGCTGCGCGATGTCGCGCGCTTGGTGCTCGTCATCGCACTCCGCGGTTATCCTGATCACCGGCTCGGTCCCCGAAGCGCGAACCACCAGCCGTCCCGCGCCGCGAAGAGACCGCTCCGCCTGCCATACCGCCTCGCGGACTGCAATGTCCGCCTGCCACTCGCCCCGGCGCACAACCGGAACGTTGATCGTAATCTGCGGCCGTTTTCTTATCATCGAGGCAAGCACGGATAACGGCTTGCCGGCGTGCGCCACAAGCCCGAGCACCATCGCTCCACTCAATAACCCGTCAGCGGAGAGCAAATAGGGCGCAAAAATGGTGTGCCCGCAGGTCTCCCCGCCCAGGATTGCCCCGCGGCGCTGCATCTCGTCCGACACATACCGGTCTCCGACCGGGGCGCGCGCCAACCGGCAACCGATAGACTCCAGGAATCCTTCGAGCCCGCCGTTGGTTGTCACGGTGCCCACCACGACATTGGTCGCGAGCTGGCCGCGCGCTTGCAGGTCGCTTGCCCAAATGGCAAGTATCTGGTCCCCGTCAACCACCTGCCCCTGCTCGTCAATCAGAATCGCCCGATCTCCGTCCCCGTCAAAGGCGACGCCGGCATCAGCGCCCTGCTGGCGCACGGCCTGCGCAACTGCCTGCGGCTCCAGGGCTCCCCCTTGGTTGATGTTCGTGCCGGTGGGCGAGCAGTTGATGGGAACCACGTCGGCGCCCAGAGAACCGAGCACTCGTGGCGCCAGTTCGTGCAAGGCCCCGTGGCCGCAATCTGCCACAACACGCAGGCCCTGGAGGCGCGAGTGCGCGAGCCCGGTTAGCCGATCCACGTAGCGCTCAACGAGCCCTTCCTCGCGCACGACCCTGCCCACCGACTGGCCTGCGCCGGAGGGCGCGCACTGCGCGGCAAGGGCCTCTACGCGCGCCTCCTGCTCATCGGATAACTTGCCCCCGCCAGGCCCAAAGAACTTCAGGCCGTTATATTCGTAGGGGTTATGCGAAGCGGAGATCATTATCCCCCCGTCCAATCTCAAACAGCCGACCAGATAGGCTACAGCAGGGGTTGGCACGACGCCGCCCAGCACCGCGTCCGCTCCGCCGGAGCACAGCCCTGCCACCGCCGCGGCCTCAAGCAGGTCGCCGGAGAGCCGGGTATCCCTGCCAATCAGAAAACGAGCCCGCTGCTTGTGGGGCGCGATCAATGCCGCCGCTGCCCGCGCAATGCTCATCGCCAGGTCGGGTGTGAGCTCCAGGTTGGCCAGCGCCCTCACGCCGTCGGTTCCGAAGAGGTTTCCCATCTCACGGTTAACAGAGAAGCAAGAGTCGTGCCATATTTTACAATAAGATGCAATATAAGTCAACTACTGATTTGATGCCGCCGCCAGGATTGCAGCAAACCCCCGTTCTGCGCTAAAATAGCCCCGCTTGGGAGGGAAAAGAATGGCGGCACGGCGGATGAGCGAGTCACGGGCAATTGCAGTAACCAACCAATACCCGCGAGATCTGCTCGCGGCGCTGGACGAACTTGTGCTATCTACGCACATTCCCAAGGCGCATCACCTGCGCGAGGCGCTGCGGAACTACCTGGAGGCGCACGGCCGACGCCCCCGGCCACTGTGGGAGTTCTGCGGGCCTCAGATCACGGTGATCATCTCCTCGCGCGAGGAGCGGCAAAGCGCGAGCCTCTCCGAGATGTATGCGCTCATCAAGCTGGGGGACTACTTGTATCCCAGCCGAATGGACGTCTATCTTAGCAGCGACGCTGCGCTCAGACGAGGCACGGTCCTGCGCGACAACAGCTTCGTCGTTCTGGGCGGCCCGCGCCAGAATCGGGTCGCGTCCGAACTGCTTCGGCACTGGGACCGAGCGATGCCTTTTCAACTCAGGGAGCAGAGGAGTTCGGCACACCCGACCTATGCGCTTCACAACCGCACCACGGGCGAGCGGTGGGTCCCCGATTTCGCGCGCGCGGAAAGGGTCCCGAACGACTTCAGCGATTTCGGCCTGGTAATCAAGGCCTCCAGCCCGCACGGGTCGAAAACCTGCCTGCTGCTCGCGGGCTGCCACGCTTTTGGCACCCATGCATCGGTGCGCGCCCTCAGCGACCCGCGTTCGGTCGGGGTGATCACCCGCCTTCTGCCATCTGAGAGCAGCCATTTCGCGGCCGTGGTTCAAGTGAGGGTCCGCAACTTCTCGCCCGAGCCGCCGACCATTGCAGATCTGGTTGTCCTGCCCCACTAGGCGGCGCTTTGCACGCGACTTGACGCCGCGGCAGGCGTGGTGCAAACTGCGCGCAGCCAAACAGGAGGAGGTCGTGTTCGAAAGCGATTTCGTATGCTATCCGAATGAGCGGTTTCCGTCCTGTCACTGCTCCACCGTCGTCGAGTTGCCGGACGGTGAACTGCTCGCCGCCTGGTACGCGGGCTCGGCCGAGGCACGGCCCGATGTCGCAATACTGACCGCGCGAAAAGCGCCCGGCGCCACACGGTGGAGCGAGCCAACGGTGGCGGTGGACGATGACCCCGCGCTCCCGATGGGCAACTGCGTGCTGTGGGTGGACAGGCGCGCGCGCGTCTGGCTGTTCTACAACGTGATGCACGGAAGGCTCGAGGGGCCGCCGGGGCCAGGCGTTCGCTGGGATACGTGCGATTGTCGCTGCCGGATCTCCGCGGACGGTGGACGCACGTGGGGCGACTATGTCATGATGCGGGACGAGCGGGGCTGCGTGTTTCGCACCAAGCCGCTGGCGCATTCAGGCGGCGACATCATCATCGGCGTCGAGCACAGCCGGGAGAACTCGCACTTCTTCGTGTCCGCGGACGAGGGGCAGAGCTGGATCTTCACAGATCAGATTCCTGGCGTGCCCAACGAGCACCCGACGCTCATCGAGCGCACCGATGGTTCTATCCTCGCGCTTCTGCGTCCATCGCGGGATCCTCGCATAGCGCGCAGCGTCTCCACGGACCGGGGACGCACCTGGAGAGCGGCCGAGAACACCGGCCTGCCCAATCCGGGCGCGGCCATAGACATGGTGAAATTGCGGAAGGGCCGCCTGGTTCTCGCCTTCAACAACAGCGAACACCGGCGCACGCCCCTCACCCTGGCGCTCTCCAACGACGAAGGCGAAACCTGGCCTGTGATGCGCGACCTGGAAACGGAGGAGGGCGAGTTCTCGTATCCTGCGATAATCGAAGACTCGAGGGGCCTGATCCACGTGACCTACACCTATCGGCGCACCCACATCAAGCACGTTTGCCTCTCCCCTTCTTGGCTCGAATCCGCGTAGTGCGGTGCGAATGGCCGGGGCCCCGTCGCGGCTACGGAGCCCCGGGCCATGAAGTCGAGGGGGTTACTTTACCTGCACACGGAAGGTGATGGTGCCTTGGGCACCAGCCGCGAGGTTGCCGAGCGTGATGGTTATTGTGCTGCTGCTTACCGTGACCTCGTCGGAGTCGGCGGCGTCGGTCTTCGGGGAGGCGTTCAACGTGACACTATTCGCAACGTAGTTCACTTGAGCCGGAATTGCATCCGTTATCACCACGTTCTGTGCAGCACCGGACCCGCCATTGCGGTAGGTGATGGTGTACTGGATGTTCGCGCCGGGGGCGGCGCTGGTCTGATCTGCAGACTTGGTGAGCGTGAGGACAGCGCTGCTAACGGTTGTCGTCAATACTGCGGACGCCTTTTTCGTCGCGTCGAACTGGGATGTGGCAGTGAAGGTGGTCGTGTCTCTGCTGGCGTCAGCTGCTCCTGTGGGCACCTGGACCACCGCGAAGCAGCGGAACGAGGCGTCTGCGGCCAGGCTGCCCGTGCTTGTGGCGGGATTGGTTTCTCCGCTCTGGCGTATGCCATCGTTTGCGGTTCCGCCATTCGCTCCGTCGTCACGGAAAAGCGTCACAGTCCAGGCGGGGCTGCTGGCGGAAACTGCGGAGAGAGAGAAATTGTCGGCACCGTTTCCGTTATTGGTGGCGGTGAGGGCATAAGTTGCCGTAGAGCCCGGGCTGGCCTGCTTGCTGGCCGTTGTCGGTGCCACAGCGACGGCTGCGACCTGGGAGACAGTGACATTTGCCACATTAGACTGTACGGATGGTTGGGGATTGCCGCCAGAGTCGGAATAGGCGACGCTGGCGCTGTTCTGAATCACCGTTCCGGCAGAGGTCCCTGCCCCGAAGGCCCCAGCCGACGCCAGCAGCAGGGCTACAAGCAGAAAACCGGGAGCAAACCAGGACGACTTCATCGCGCGACCCTCTCTTGCAGCTGGGGGGACGCAAGGCCAACAATGGGAGCGCACAGCGTGTGACACGACGGGACAGGCTGCACTGCTGCGCTGCTTGGCAACCCGGCCATCCGCCGCCCGCGATACGACGGACCCGAAGGCTTTGCGGCCCCGCATTGCTGCGGGTGTGCCTTTTCATCAGCGGCGAGCGCGAGCGCACGCCGACATTCTCATGTCACACTAATTATTCCACAGATGACAAGCCCCCTGAGATAGGCCGGCTGATTGTTGTGTTTGGGTATGCTCACCGGTGCCGGAGAGATTTCGAAATTGTGACCACACAGACATCGGCGTTGCCGAGCAGAGGTCTGCTAGTCGCTTCACGTAAGCCTCCTGTCGCTGGGATTGGTTGCAGAGGACCCGGCCAGGCGCACTTCGGGGACGGTGCGAGAAAGAATCACCGCCAGGATGCCCACGATCAGTCCACCCGCAGCCACGGCAAACGGCGCGCCCAGCCGCTGCGCGACCGCCCCGATTTGAAGCGCGCCGAGCGGCGCCAAGCCGACATTGACCCAGACGTAGGCAGAAACCACGCGGCCGCGCACTTCGTCGGCAGCGGTCAGTTGCAAGAACGTGTTGGTGGTGCCCAGATATGACATTGCTCCCCATCCTGCAACTACCAGGCATGCGAACGACAGCCAGAAGTGCCGCGACGCAGAGAACAGCAGAACAGCCAGTGCGAAGGAAAGCATCGCCCCTGCTGTCAGCCTACGAGCCGAAGCCCTGCTCCCCAGGCTCGTGAGTGCAAGCGCGCCCGCTAGCGCTCCAATGCCCGCCGCCGACATCAGCAGCCCGTAGCCCGTAGCGCCGGAATGCAAGATGTCTCTGGCAAACAACGGCACCAGTACGCCGTACGACCCCCCAAACAGCGCAAAAACCCCGACTGAGCCCACGACAGCCCTGGTTGGGCGATTGTGCCAAACAGTGCGCAGTCCATCAGTAATGTCTGCAAGAAGCGAGTTGCTCGAGCGCGACGTGGATTCGGAGATCCGCATCATCAACAGTGCCACGAGCACTGCCAGGAAACTTACGGAGTTAGCGAAGAAGCAGACAGCAGGCCCTTTCCAGGCCACGATCACGCCTGCGATCGCAGGCCCGATGATACGCGCGCCGTTGAAAAGCGAAGAGTTCAACGCGATGGCGTTCATCAAGTCAGCCTTGCCGACCATTTCCACAGCGAAAGCCTGCCTGGCGGGAATGTCGAATGCCATGATCGTGCCTGCGATCGCGTTGGCCAGGATGATGTGCCACAGGCGCGCGCGGCCGCCGGCTACCAGCAGGGCGAGCAGAAAGGCCAAGATCATCGCGCACGACTGCGTTGTGATGATGATGCGCCGCTTGCTGGCCCGGTCCGCCAATGCGCCGCCGAACAGCCCGAAGGCCAGCATCGGGGCGCTGCTCGCCGCCCCGGACACGCCGAGCATGAAGGGCGAGTTCGCCAGTTCCAGCACCAGCCAAGAGAGCGCCGTCCCCTGCATCCACGAGCCGATTACCGACACTCCCTGCCCGATGAAGAAGAGGCGGTAGTTCCTGTGCCTGAGCGCTGAGAACATCGAGACTTCCGCTGATAACCCTTCCCCTACTAGCGGGCTAACCCTTCCGGTGCTGATCTCGGGAGTCAGGAGTTCTGACAGTCTGCATTTCGGGCTTCAGCAACGGCCTCGCGCCGAAAAGGTTCCGTGCGAAAGCCGTCGAATACATTGAATGCCGCAGGGAGGAGAGAATGAGAGCAAAGGCTGGCTTGTGTGTCTTGCTGCTCGTTTGCGTTAGCGTAGGGGCCGGCCTCGCGCACCCTAGCCTGGGTGGGCCGACCGGGCTCGTTGCTCTGCCAACGGCCGATGTGTTGTCGCTCGGCCAGGTGGAGGCTGCGCTCGATGGGACATCGGCAGATGACGCCAACGTTTTTCCGCTGCGCGTGGCCGCAGGGCTTGGCAGGGGTATCGAGGTGTGGGGGTTGTGGGCCAATGTCCGCGACACCACAAATAGAGTTACCGGTTATGGGGGCAAGATGCCACTGATCAAGATACCGATCGTGGGCCTATCCATCGCCGGCGGGGCGGGGTTCTACAAGGAGCATGGCGGTGGCGACCTGCGCACTCTTTACGTGGTCGGCCGTCAGGAACTTTCGCGCGCGAGACTTCACCTGGGTTTGCTGTATCAGAAAGTTGACGACGCAGGGCTCTCTGCGCACGCGATGCGACCGTTTGCCGGGCTTGAGGTTACGCTTGGCAGAGACAAGACGCTGGTCCTGGAGGGCAGGAAGCGCTGGGCCGCGTTCGACGACAAGGACCTTATGTCGGCAGCAGTGCGCTGGCCCATTTATCGGGCCCCCAGGCTGGGCATCCTTAGGAACGCCATCATGGCAGAGGTTGGCGTGACGAACGGGGCGTTTCTCGGCCGCGCCGGCGATGCGACGCATTTGTTTTTGGGCCTCAACTACCGGCTGGGCGTCAGGCCGTAGCGCTTGAGCCCTGCAATGCGCCACATGCCATGACCGAGCGGGAAAGATACCTGGGAACCATACTGTTCGGCAGGCCTGACAAGGTTCCGCTCTCCCCTGGGGGGCCACGGGAATCCACTCTCGCTGCCTGGCACCAGCAGGGACTGCTCGAGGGCAAGAATTACCATGAGGCGCTGCTGGAAATCCTGGGCATCGAACCCCAGCCCGCAAAGCCTCATGTGAATGTCGGAGCGTCCTTCGCCATGATCCCCACCTTCGAGGAGAAAGTGCTGGAGCACAAGGACGGACACTACATCGTGCAGGACTGGATGGGCGCGATCACCGAGATCTCCGACAAGTACGATTACACTTACATCCGCGCCGCCAAGGACTTCGTGACCCGCAAGTGGCACCGGTTTCCGGTTCAAAGCCGCGCTGAATTCGAGGAGATGAGGAAGCGCTACGATCCCAAGGACCCGGCGCGGTTTCCTGCCGACTTCGAGGAGCGATGCCGGATGCTGCGAGACAGGGACTATGTCTCCGGCATTCATTTCAACGCCCCCTTCTGGCAACTGCGCGAGTGGTGCGGGATGGAGGGGCTGTGCATGCTGATGGTGGACGACCCTGAATTCGTTCAGGAGATGTGCGAATTCTGGACGGAGTTTGTTTCCACGACCATGGCCCCCGTTCTGGGGAGAGTCGCCCTGGACAGTGTGGGCATGTCTGAGGATATGGCCTACAAGGGCCACAGCATGATTTCGCCCGCCATGGTGCGGCGCTTCCTGCTTCCGGCCTATGAAAAATGGGTTTCGGAGATACGGGCGAGCGGGTGCCCGATCATTGACATGGACTCCGATGGGCACGTGGGCGAGCTGATTCCCATCTGGATCGAGGCCAGCATCAATTGCTGCGACCCAATCGAGGTTGCGGCAGGAAATGACATCGTCGAATACCGCCGGCGCTTCGGGAAGAAGATGGCATACAAAGGCGGAATTGATAAGCGTGCCATCGCGGCGGGCGGCGAGACGATGCGCCGCGAGGTGATGCGCGTCGCGCCGCTGATAAAGGACGGCGGCTATATCCCTGGCTGCGACCACGGCGTGCCGCCCGACATCTCCTGGCCCAACTTCGTGGAATACGCGCGCCTGCTGGCCCAGTTGACGGGCTGGCTGCCTGGGGTAACATAGCAACGTAGGGGAGCCCCTCTGCCCTTCAGGACCCCGAGAAGGGGCCCTTCAGGATCCCTCTCCGAGGGGTGGGCTCCCGCGCCGGGCGGCCACAGGGGGCCGCCCCTACGGAGACCGCCATGAACCGCAGGGAGTTTCTAGAAGCAGCCGGGGCTGCATTCGCGGCCGCGATGGCTGCGGCAACCCGCCTTGAAGCGGGAACGCCCAAAAAACTGAGCCGCGGCAGCGGCATGCCTCAACGGCCGCTGGGCAATACCGGCCAGAACGTCTCCCTCATCGCCTTCGGCGGCATCGCGCTCGCGCCCCTCAGCCGAACGGAGGCCGTCTCGGCCCTGCGCAGCGTGATTGATCGCGGGGTCAATCATCTCGATGTCGCACCCTCCTACCTGGACGCGGAAGTGAAGATGGGCCCCGCTCTGCGCGGCGGCTACCGGGAGCATGTGTTTCTCGCCTGCAAGACCCTGGAGCGATCGAGGGAAGGAGCGCGCCGCGAACTGGAGCAATCTCTGAGGCGCCTCGGCACAGACCACTTCGACCTGTACCAGTTTCACGCCGTTGACACACTGGAGGAACTCAACCAGATCCTCGCCCCGGGCGGCGCGATGGAGACCTTCGAAGCGGCCAGGGAAAAGGGGCTCATACGTTTTATCGGCATCACGGGGCACCATCCGGGTGTTCAACTTGAGGCTCTGCGCCGTTACCCCTTCGCGGCCATCATGGTCCCTGTGGACTTCGTGGACCACTTCTACATCAATCCTGAGGGCGGCCTGCTCCCTTACGCCCAGAAGAAGGGCGTGGGCATGATCGCGATAAAGGCCACCTATAGGGGCACCGTGAAAGACCTGGAGGCTGCCCTCCGCCCCACGCCTGCGCCGCCCACCACCATCAACATCCCCGCACGCAAAATCAAGGGCCTGGAAGCGGCCTACCGCTACACGTTTGCGCAGCCCATCACCAACACCATCCCTGCCGGCAACATGGGCGAGATCAACGCAGCCATTGACATGGCGCCCAAACTCCAGCCATTGTCCGTCGCCGAGATGGCAGCGCTTTTCCGCGACTCCCCCGATCTTGCCAATACTGTTTGTCGGCAGTGCGGGTTCTGCCTCCCCTGCCCTGCCGGCATTGATATCCTTCATCTATTTGCGCTTGAGGGCTACGGCAAGAGATACCGGCAGAAAGATGCCGCCGCGACATATCGAAGCCTGAAAGTCCGCGGCAGCGCGTGCATCGAGTGCGGAGAATGCACCAGCCGCTGCCCGTTCGGTCTCGATGCCATGAACCGCATCAAGCGCATGGACGCAGCCTTCGGCATCTAGAAGCCATTTCAAGAGCGCCTTGAGTCACTTGCCGAGATTCTTCGCGGAGTTTCCCCTGAGCCAACAGAGAGATTCCTCGCTACGCTCGGGATGACAGGCGAAGGGGTCAGAATGACAGGAAGGCGGGCTGGTGCAAGCCTGTCACCCTGAGCGCAGCGAAGGGTCTCGGCCGCGAAGGGTGTTGAAGTGGCCTCCGGCCCGCGGCCGCGGCTGTCTTTCTCACGGTCTGGGTTGACCCGGTTTCTGGCGCGCCATATAATGGCGCGACCTATCTGGCAATTCTACGTCGCCCGTCTGGGCTAGAAGAGGAGAGAGAATTGGCGGAAGCATTGAAACTCGGCATTGTCGGTTGCGGCGGGATGGCAGGCGCTCATCGCAAGGGCCTTCAGAAGTTGTGGGAGGCTGGGCTGCGCGACATCCTGGTCACCGCGGTCTGTGACACGATTCAAGAACGAACGGAGCAAATGGCGCGCGAGCTGGCCGCGTTCCAGGGTACCGAGCCGAAGAGATATCAGAGCGTTGAGCGCATGCTGGAATCACAGCCCGAACTCGAGGCCATTGACATCGTCACCGACCACAAATCGCACCACACGCTTGCGCTTCAGTGCTTCGCCGCCGGAAAACACGTCACAATCGAGAAGCCGCTCGCGATCACCATCAAGGCCGGGCTGCTGATGATCGAGGCCGCAAAGAAGGCCGGCAAGTTGCTGCACGTTGCCGAGAATTACCGCCGCGCGCCCGCCGAGCGCGCCATCAACTGGGCCGTCCGCCACGGCCGCATCGGAACCCCGCGCATCATCTACTGGGTTGACATCGGCGAGCGGCGCTGGTACTGGGGCTGGCGCGACCACCGCGAGATCGCTGGCGGCGGATGGAGCCTCGACGGCGGAGTGCATTTCGCGGACCTTTTCCGCTATCACGTGGGCGAGGTAAAGACGCTCTTCGCGGTATCAAAGGCCTACGACCGGATTAGGTACCGCGACCGCGAGAACCTGCGCGACCCGATAGAGGCCACGGTCGAGGACACAACGCTTGCAACACTTGATTTCGAGAACGGCGTCACGGGGCAGTGGGCTTCGACGAATTCCGCCCCGGGCCACAAGGCAGGCGTTCGCGCGCTTTATGGCTCAGAGGGCGCTATCGTGTGGGGCGAAGGCCTTGTTCTCCGTGATGGCAAGATCTCGATGGAAGACCTGATCAAAGAGCACGGCGCAGCGCTGACGAAAGATGAACGTGAAAGGCTGTTCCCCAACGGCGTGACCGACACGATCGCGACCGAATTGTACGAGTTCTACCGCGCAGTGAGGCACGGCGAGCCGATGGATGTTGATGGCGTTCAGGGCCTGAAGGACGAGGCGATAAGCATTGCAATCTATGAATCCGCCGCGCTCGGCCGGCCGGTCCAGATCGCCCGCGTGGAATCCGGCAGAATCTCAGCCTACCAGGACGACATCAACCGCGCCCTGGGGCTCTAGTGGGTCCCGCTGTAGGGAAGCCCCTCGGGAGGCTGTCTGACAATCCACCTCCCCCTTGATGGGGGAGGCGGAAGGTGGGGGTGAAACCCATTCGAGGGAGTGGGCTAATGCTGCGATGGACAGTGCTGCCCCCCACCCTCACCCTCCCCCACGGCGGGGGGAGGGGAGGTGCCCCAGTCCCGGCTGCGGAAGACTGTTATGAGACATCCACTCTGCGGGCGCCCGCCAAGCCTGCGCTTGGCTGCGCGGTGCCGTGGGTCGGGATGTGATCAGTCACATCGAAAGGAGTTAGCATGAATCGCCGAGTTGTGGGATGGTTTGCGATATTGCTCTCTCTCGTGGCGCCGATCGCGGCCACGTCCATCGCAGCCGCTCAAGAGCGCCCTTCCGAGCGCGCATCGCCTGCGCCGGAAGTGAACCCGAATGCCGTGGTGTGGCGCACTGCGGCGCCGCCCGCCAGACCGCAGGCCGGCGATGTCTGGGTGAACCCCAAGGATGGGGCGGAGATGGTCTACGTCGCCCCAGGGGAGTTCATCCTGGGCACGAGCGACGCCCAGATTGACTCCTGGCTGAAGGAGCACCCCGGCGACAGGCGCGAATGGTTCAAGGATGAGCAGCCGCAGTGCCGGGTGAGCCTGCTCGGCTACTGGATGGGCCGCAGCGAGGTGACGAATGCGCAGTATGAGCGCTTCGTGCAGGCCACCGGGCATGACGCGCCGGGTTACTGGAAAGGCAGGAAAGCTCCGGACGGGTTGGGAGGATTTCCCCTCGTGTACGTATCCTGGGATGACGCCAGTGCCTACTGCGCGTGGGCGGGGGACTCTTTGCCGACGGAGTTACAGTGGGAGAAGGCGGCGCGGGGCACGGATGGGCGGGTCTTCCGCTGGGGGAGCCAGTGGGATCGCACTCGGTGTCGCAACTTCGAACTCATTACGGGCCGAGCGTATGCGAGTCTGGACGAGTGGGCTACGGCGGGCGCCAATTGGGTGCGAGCTCACGATCCGATACGGGAAGGTCCGACGGCAGTGGGGTCCTACCCAGCGGGCGCCAGCCCCTACGGGTGTCTGGACATGGCGGGGAACGTGTGGGAGTGGTGCGCAGACAGGTGGGACGGCGATGCTTACAACCGCTATGCGAAGGGAGACCTCACGCCGCCCGCTAAGGGCGACTATCGGGTCATTCGGGGCGGCTCCTGGTACTGCGGTAATCCGAGGCTCTTTCGCTGCGCCTGGCGCCGCTACTACGGCCCCGACAACCGCAACGTCATCGACGGCTTCCGTTGTGCGCGCGATGCCCTGAGCGAAGCGAAGGGAGGACCCGCATGAATAACCCTTTGCACTCTTACCCTATTACCCTTTGCCCTTCGCCAGGGCTGCGGGCAGCAGGCTGCCGGGGTGTAGGGGCGGAGCACTGCTCCGCCCGCGCTGTTCGGGAGCAGCCCGCCTCAGGCGGGCTCCCCTACATTCCGCACGGGCGGCCACAGGGGGCCGCCCCTACGACGTGTCGTTCGCGCTTGCGGTGAGGGGTAACAGATATGCCGACCAAATTCTACCTGCCCGAATTGACGCGGGAGGAAGCCAAAGAGGCAGCAGCCGCTTGTGTGCTGCTGGTGCCGGTCGCGACGATCGAGCAGCACGGCCCGCATCTCCCGCTTCACACGGACATTGACAACGTCACGCAGATATCGCTCAAGGTCGCTGCAACAGTCAACCCGCAACCGCGCGTGCTGGTGAGCGCGCCCGTGTGGTTTTCCTTTTCGCCCTTCGATCCGCAGACCTATCCGGGCACCATCAGGACCAGGCCCGAGGTCTTCGCTGAAGCATTCAACGACATCCTCGAATCATACCTGCGCGGCGCCTTCCGCAAGATACTAGTCGTTAACGGGCACGGCGGCGGAACCGAGGAGGTCATCCCTCGCGTGGTGCGGCGGCTGAACCAGAAAATCCCGTCGGTGTGGCGCGACTGGCAGATGCCTGCCGACGCCAGCATCGTCCAGTTCTGCTGGTGGGTGTTCCTGTCCGAGTTTGCGCGCGAGGAAATGGAGAAACTGCGCGGCAAGAACGTGAGCCTCGACTGGCACGCCGGCGACATCGAGACCTCCCTGCAACTCTACCTGCGGCCCGAACTGGTTGACATGTCAAAGGCGCGCCGGGGCGTTACCATGAGCCACGACGTGAAGTTCTCGTGGCACGACCTCACCGATTGGCACCGCCAGTATATGATTGACGGCTATCAACCCCAGGTCATCCCGGGCGAGGACGATGGCATTTCCGGAGACCCGACAAAAGCCTCGCGCGAACTGGGCGAGGCGATCTTCAACCTCGCCGTCGCGAAGATCTCTGAATTCGTCCGCGAATACTCCGCCCGCTAACCCCCGCCGCTCACCTCGTGATCGCGTCGCAGGGACTTCCGCCCGCCATTCGGCCCGCTCGCGGACGGGTTGCCGTCAGAGAACGCGCCTGCTAATATCGCTGCCACTGGCCCATCAAGTCAAGACAGGAGGTCTGTGCCATGAAGAAAGTCAACGAATTGCTGGATCGGTTCGTGCTTCCCTGGCCTGTGAAGTTCCTCACGCACCGCTTCATAATCCTGCTCACCATGGCGCTGCTGATCCCACTGATAGCATTTGCGAAAGCCACGGTTTTTGTTCTCGGGGCCAACAGTTACCTCAATACCATGGGCGTGGCTGTGAGCAGCATCGTGCTGCTATACGCGACCATTGCGGAGGTGCGCGGCAAGCAGATCGCCGAGATGCAAGAACGGCGCGCCCAGGAAGACCACACCCACGTGGTCGAGATGCATCAGTTGGTGATTGACGATATGACCTTCCAGCACGAGGAGATCCAGGACCTGAAGCAGATCCTGGCGCAGATGAGCGGAGCCACGTTCAAGCGTGCCCCCCTGCCTCACGGCACCGGAACGGATCTGAAGGCCCTACACCCACAAGGCAAGGCGAGGTTCGAGAAGAACCACGTGCAGCGGCGCATGGCGCGCCACGTCTCTCACGACCTGGGAGAAGCGGTCGCAGCCCTGACGCTGCCGCGCCCGAAGGTGAAAGACGAGGACTACACCTAGGGCATATCCTGCTGCACCCGGCGGCGGTTGGCCTCGACTTGCTACTTGCTCAACCGGAGACTTCGCCTTTGCTAGCAAGCGCCTTGAGGGCTTGCTTGGCCGCCGCCTGCTGAGCCTCCTTCTTGGACTTCCCCGTGCCCTTGCCCAGCACGCGCCGCGCAAACCGCGCCTCGATCACGAAGGTGCGATCGTGATCGGGGCCGCTGACCTGTACGATGCGGTAGGTGGGCAAGGCCTTGTGGCGAGCTTGCAGCAGTTCCTGGAGCATGGTCTTGTAATCTTTTTCGTGCTGCTGGCGCTCGATGGCGCGCAGCGGCGGGCTGAGCACTTTGAGAATGAACTCGCGCGCCTTCTCCAGGCCGTGCTCAAGAAAGATAGCGCCTATCACGGCTTCCAGGGAATCGGCCAGGATGCTGGGCCGCTCCCTTCCACCGCTGGCATCCTCGCCTCTTGACAGGCGAACGTATTTGCCGAGGCCGACTTTCTTTGCCACCTGGCTGAGCGTGGGTTCGCTCACAGCGGAAGCCTTTATCCTGGTCAGTTCCCCCTCGCTGCGAGACGGGAACTTGTCGTACAGATGCTGCGCCACCACGAGCCCCAGAACGGTATCTCCCAGGAACTCCAGCCGCTCATTGGTCGAGGCCGCTTCCCGGTCCAGGGATTCTCCCTGCACCGACCTGTGGGTGAGCGCCTGCTGCAAGAGGGCCTGGTTCTTGAAGGCGGCGCCGAGCCGTTTCTCCAGGCGCTTGAGTATCTTGCTAGGATCGCTGGTAGGCATGGCTTCAAGCCGGCTCAGCGTGCGGAGTGCTTTTCCCGCAATTCGCGCTTCAGGATTTTCCCGGTCATGGACTTCGGAAGGGACTCGCAGAATTCCACCGACCTGGGCAACTTGAAGTTGGCCAAGTGGGGCCGCAGATAGTTCAGGATTTCTGAGCCGGTTGCTTGCTGCCCTCGCCCGAGAACGATGAGCGCCTTGGGGGACTCGCCGCGCAGCGGATCCGGAACGCCGATCACGGCAGCCTCGGCCACCTTGGGGTGCCGGTAAAGCAACTCTTCGACCTCTCGGGGGTAGAGGTTGATGCCGCCGACAATAATCATGTCTTTCTTCCGATCCAGGATGTAGATGTACCCGTCCTCATCTATCTTGCCAATGTCGCCGGTGTGGAACCAGCCGGCCCTCATCGCTTCGGCGGTCTCGTCGGGTCGGTTGTAGTAGCCCAGCATGACATTTTTGCCCCGCACAACGATTTCACCGATCTCGTTGGGCCCGAGTTCGCGGTCGTGGTCGTCGAAAATCTTCATCTGAACCCCGGGCAAGGCAAGCCCCACGCTGCCCGGCTTCCTGGGCCGGCCATCCAGCGGATTCACGCAGGTTACCGGGCCGCACTCTGTCGGCCCGTCGCCCTCCGCCACGGCCACCCCGTATTCGCGCTCGAACTGTTCCAGCACTTCGAGAGGAAGTGGTGCTGCGCCGGAAATGCAAAAGCGCAGGCTCGAAATGGGCGGCCGCTGATCCTTGGGCACCTGCAGCAGCAGCGACAGCATGGAAGGCACCGCCAGGAAGAGCGTGCAGCCATATTGGGCTACCTTCTCCAGAACAAGCGACGGCACGAAACGCTCCAGGATCACCACCCGGCAAGCGGTCATCACTGCGAAGCAGAGGAATATCATCTGCGGGTACGCGTGGTATAGCGGCAGCACGCACAGCATCGCATCCGCTGGGCCCACGGGCAGGACCTTGGTGCAGGCGCGCGCATCGAACAGGATGTTGTCGTGGTTCAGCATCGCGCCTTTCGGGAAGCCGGTCGTGCCAGAGGTGTACAGTATCACCGCCGGTTTGCGCGAGTCCACGAGATACTTGAAGCGCAAACCGCGGCTGCCGCGCTGGGCCAGGCTTCTGGTTCCCGCCTCGATCAGGTCTTCGTAGCGCATGTACGCAGTGCCTTCCGTCGCCCCCACCACGATCGCATGGTCGAGGTCAGGCAGACGCTGCCACAGGCCCGTGATCGCCGGCTCGTACTGCGCGTGCGCGACGATCGCCTTCGCCTTGGCATCCGAGAGGATGAAGTACGCCTCATCGGACTTGAACAGCACATTCAGGGGCACGCTGATGGCGCCCAATTTCGCATTGCCCCAGTACGCCACAGCGAACTCGATGCTGTTCTGCAGCCAGATTGCCACGCGGTCGCCGCGGCGAATGCCCATGTCGTACAGGCCCCGCGCGTAGCGATCCGTCAGGTCGCCGAACTCCCCGTAGGTTATTGGATTGTCCTGCCAGATGATGTAAACGCGGTGGCGGTGCCTGCTTGCTTGTGCATCCAACAGCGAACCTAAGGTTGCCATGGCATCCTCCCTTCAGTCTCGCCTCATTCCGCGAAGCGCAAGCCCAGTTCGCGCAGCTGCGCTTCGTCCACCGGGCTCGGGGCCTGCATCAGCGGGTCGAAACCGCTGGAAGCTTTCGGAAAGGCCATCACTTCCCTCATGCGAATACCTTCTGCGTCAACTTCGCCCGCCGCCAGCGCCACCAGCCTGTCGAATCCGAACGCAATGCCGGCGTGCGGCGGGGCGCCGTATTCGAACGCCTCCATCAGGAAGCCAAAGCGCCGGCGCGCCTCCTCGGGCGGCATCTGGATTATCTGCAACACCCTCTCTTGCAGCGCCCGCTGGTGAATTCGCACGCTCCCACCGCCCACCTCCTCGCCATTGATCACCAGGTCGTAAAGCCTCCCGCGAACCTTCAGCGGGTCGCTGTCCAGGAGCGGCATATCCTCTTCCAGCGGGCTGCTGAATGGATGGTGCATCGGCTCGATTCGCTTTTCCTCCTGGTTGTATGCGAAGAGCGGAAAGCCGGTGATCCATACCGGCGACCAGGCCCGGGCATCAATCAGGTTCAGCGCTCGCGCCATGTGCACGCGCAGGCGCCCCACCGCAGTCGCGGCGGCCTCGAAAGCGTCGGCCACCAGCAGCAGCAAGTCGCCTTCCTCTGCCTGCAGGTGTCCGCGCAGGGTCTCTGTCTCGTTTGCGGAGAAGTGCTTCAGCATCGGCGACTTCGGCCCCTCAGGGGTGAACGCAAAGGTGACCAGGCCCTTCGCCCCCAGGCGGGTCGCGGTCGAACTCAGGGCCTCGATTTCGCGTCGCGGCCAGTTCCCCGCGCCGCGCGCCCTGATGGCCAGCACGCTGCCGCCCGAAGCAAGCGCTTGCTTGAAAACGGCGAAACCGGTTTGCACGAAGCACTCGGAAACATCCGCCAGCTCCATCCCGAATCGCATGTCGGGCTTGTCGGTCCCAAACCTGCTCATCGCCTGCACATATTCCAGCCTCGGGAAGGGCGGCTTGAGTTCGATGCCCGCGACCTGGAAGATGGCCTGCACCACACCTTCGCCTATCGAGATCACGTCGTTCTCGTCGGCGAAGGACATCTCGATGTCAATCTGGGTGAATTCCGGCTGGCGGTCGGCCCTCAGGTCTTCATCGCGCAGGCAGCGCGCCAGCTGATAGTAGCGCTCCATCCCACTGACCATCAGCAACTGTTTCAGCAACTGAGGCGACTGCGGCAGCGCATAGAAGGAACCCGGCTGTATGCGGCTGGGCACCAGGTAATCCCGCGCTCCCTCCGGCGTGCTGCGGATCAGCAGCGGGGTCTCTATCTCGATGAAGCCCTGGCTGTCCAGGTACTCCCGGCACGCGCGCGCAATCTGCGCGCGCAGCCGCAGGTTCTTCTGCATGCGCGCGCTGCGAAGGTCCAGATAGCGATAGCGCAGCCGGATGTTCTCGTCAACGTTGTCGTCGCCCACCACAAAAGGAGGCGTCTTGGCCGCGTTCAGGATCTCCAGCGAACTTGCTCTGACCTCAACCGCCCCCGTTGGCAGGTTCGGGTTTTCCGCCCCGGCAGGGCGCGCGGCAACCTCCCCTTCCACCCGCAGCACATACTCGCTGCGCACCGACTTTGCCTGCTCGTGCGCCTGAGGCGCGCTCGCCGGGTCGAAAACCACCTGGACGATTCCTGAGCGGTCTCTCAGGTCAATGAAGGTAAGGCCTCCGTGATCCCTGGTAGTGTTGACCCAGCCGGCCAGGACTACCTTTTGGCCGGTGTTTTGCGGGCCGAGTTCTCCGCAGTTATGAGTCCGCAGCATCCGTGTGCTCTGGACAGGAACAGCCGCACGCCAGCCCCCCAACCGCCGGGCGATTCTATCTTACAGAACGCTCCCCTGTCAACCTGACCTGCAGCGGGTGATCGTATGCTTTCGAGAACTGGCTGGTCTGATTGTGAATGCCACGTCTGCTGACAGGGGTGCAGGCGCTGTGCCGGGCCAAATGTAGGGGAGTGCCGCTCCGCCCCAAGAACATCAATACCGTGCGCCGGTCACTGCGCGTTCTTCAGCCGCCAGGGAATCCCTGTTTTCCGTTGACGAGGGACCTCGTCCAGCACTAACATGTGCCAGAGAAAAGGCAGGCCCTTGCAAGAATCAACGACTTGGTTGCCTCTAGGGCGGCGAACGATGGCTCGCACACTTCTCTTCCTGCTAGGCGGCAGCGAGGGCACCCTCGACCTGGTCGCCGAGGAGTTCGTTCCTGCGGCGGGCGGCCGCGATTCCAGTATTGTGCTGGCCTTAATGGGAGGACAGGGCTGGGAAGATCACGTGCCCGAGTACACTGAGCCCTGGGCAAGACAGGGCGCAAATCGGCATCATGTCATCGTGCCAGGCGACAACGGCACCCTGGACGTGGCCCTGGCGTCAGCTCGGCTCCGCGAAGCCACCGGCATTCTCATCGGCGGAGGACACACGCCTACCTACCACCGGCTCTACGCCACCGAGCCGATCCGCAGCGTGATCCGCCAGCAGTACCAGAAAGGCGTTCCCGTTGCTGGCTTGTCTGCCGGTGCGTTGATAGCACCCGACATTTGCGCAATGCGCCCTAGCAGGGACGCCACTGACCAGCCCCTTGCGATCGTTGAGGGACTCGGTTTGGTGAGCGACCTCATTGTTGGGGTTCACTTCGCAGAGAGGCAAACGCTGCCAACCGTTCTTGAGGCTATGAGTAGGACGCAGACGCATCACGGGCTGGGCATAGATGCAACTGCTTGTGCCGTGCTTGAGAACGGGCGGCTCAAGCGCGTGCTCGGCCGTAGCGTCTATGAGATCACGATGACTGACTTCAAGACCAAGGCACACAAGATCGCGGAAGCCAGACAGGGCTGCTAGCACCGCATCAGACTCAGCGCGCGGTTGCTTGGGGAGATATCCAAGATGCGATTCAAAGCGCTGTTGAGGCCGGCCTCGGTTATGCCTGCGCTGGGGCTGTTGCTGCTGGGGATCGACTCCAGCGGCGAAACGAAGGGGAATGCCATGAGAGACAATCCTTCCGGATCAGAATCCGAATACATCCTGACAGCCGCAAGCACCGATGTCGGCAACAGCATCGCCTCGGAGCAGTACGGCAAAGCCGATGGCGCCGAGATGGACATCGAGCCGGCGCTCGGCGACAGGCCCGGCGACGTCGAGCGAATCAGGATCGAGGGGCCAATCGGCCCTCCTCTGGCCCTGGCCGACGGGCGCATCGCGCTCTTCCATGTGGATGGGCCGCCCCACAAGCAGAGCGCCTACGCGAGGTATTCCAGGGACAACGGCGTGACCTTTGGTGAGCCGCAGAAACTGTTCGATTTCCCCGGCGACAGGGGCTCGTTCATGATGGGCGCGGTGCTCCTCTCCAGCAAGGGAACCATCCACCTGTTCGGCCTTGATTACTACGACTTCGACTTCAAGGATCGGTCCAAATCAAAGAGTTATTTGTGGCACGCGCGCTCCCTTGACGGCGGAAAAAGTTGGAAGCCCGTTCAGAAAGTGGACTTCGGCCTGGAATATACCGGCTCCTCGAACAACGCCTTCGAGTTGAAGTCAGGGCGCATCATCGCCCCGGTGAGCGGGCTCACCGACCGAAGAATCGGTCCCTGGGTGAGTCTCGCGCCCTATTCTGATGACGACGGGGCGACCTGGCGTCGGCCGAACCAGCAGATGACGATGAACACTGGCGCTGCGGACTGGTACGAATCCGGCGCGGTCGAGCCGGTGGGCATCGAGTTGACGGACGGGCGCGTCTGGCTGCTGCCGCGCTCGCAAGACGGGTTCCAGTGGGAGACGTTCTCCAAGAATGGCGGACTGGCCTGGACGCCGGTTCGGCATACGCGCTTCGTATCAAACCAGTCCGCGATGGCCGTGCTCCGGCTCAAGGATGGCAGGCTGATCCTCTTCTGGAACAACTGCGGCGCCGAAGGGCTGGGCGACTTCCACTGGGGGAACGCCGAGCGCGCCGTGATCGCAGCCGCGATCAGCCGGGACGACGGCAGAACCTGGGCGGGATACCGCGAAGTCGGCAGGGTGGTTACGCACACTCAGGTGTCTTATCCTTACGTTACGCAGGCCGCAGACGGCAAAGTGTTGCTGTTCGCGGCCGGGTACCTGATGAGGATCAACCCGGATTTCCTGGAGAGTCGCGACTTCGATGAGGATTTCTCATCGGGAGTCCGGCGCTGGTCAACCCTGGCGGCCAAGGGCGTCGAGGCGGTGCCCGATCCTGACGGCGGCTCAAGGAAAGTGCTGCGAATGCTCAAGCCCGATGCTGCAACTCCCGCGGCAGCCTGCCTGAACTTCCCCTACGGCGAAGCCGGAGAGATCAAGATAGCGCTGAGGATCGAGCCGGGATTCCAGGGCGCTCATGTCACGATTTCAGAGCATTTCGACCTGCCCGGCCTGCCGCGGGATGCCTCCTTCCCATTCCAGATCATGCCCAGCGGGCGCGTCAAGATCATCGGCAGCGGCGGCACCTGGCTCGACACCCCCGGCGACCTTGTGGCCGGCAAGTGGCACGACTTGCGCCTCGCCTGGAACTGCCGGACCGGCCAGGCGACCCTGAGGCTCGACGGCACGGAGATCGCCGTGATGGAGCAATATGTCCGCGCGCGCGGGGTCTGCTACCTGCGCCTCCGCTCAACCGCCCCCTCCACCGATCCGGCAGGCCTCCACATCAGATCAGTTGCAGTCAAGTCGCTTCCCTAGTGCTTTCTTGCGCAACCCCTGTTGCACATCGCCTGTAGGGCGGGCGTTCCACCGCCCGCCGCGGCGCGGGATGGAGCCCGCGCCCTACAGCATGTGCAGGAGCCTGGGTCGTGTGACGAGACACTGGAAAAGCCAACACGCGCTAGGCAAAATAGCACTAGGTTGCCTTGCGGCCACCACCCTTCCTCGGAGAGCATCGAGGCTGCCCGCTACCTGCGTCTGTCCCATCTTCCGCCCCGTTATAGGACATCCGTTTGCGTCACCACTCGCATTCATGCCTCAAACCCCGAAGAGGTCAATCTTTTTCTTGGGCAACCGGGGGAGAAAGAAACCCCGCTGCCGCTTCAGGGAGGCCCTCCGCTAGGGACGGTGGGGAGAGCCTGATATGGACCCCGTCATGCTGTCAGTGCATACCTTGACGTCGGCCTTGTTCGCGGTTATGATCCTCGGCGGATCCACGCAGCTTGCAGCCGAGGTACTGTAGCCCCAGTGGAGTTCCTGGGAACGCCGGGCGCGGGTCTGTCCTTTGCAGGGATGAGACGGGTCCCAATCCCAGGGCTACGAAAGGAGTAGCCTCCATGCCGCGAGTATGCCCCAGGTGTCGCTCCGAATACCGAGGGAGCGCCTCCCTATGCGCCGATTGTGGACTCGAGCTTGTTGACGAAGTCCCACAATCGACGCGCCATGTGACAACGACCGGAGTCGCCCAAGCCGGACTTGAGCCGACCCATGCGCGGCGGCGGCTCTCCAGGTTCCGCAGGGGTGGCTTTACCGTGCTTGCGCTGAGCACTGGCATGATCGTGTACATGGCTGCTGCGGGGGAGATATCGGGCATTCAGTGGCTAGGTGTAGGCCCCGCCATAGTGTTCTTCCCCGTCTCGTTCTACTGGGCGTACTGGGGCTATGTGTGGCTCTGGGACAGATACGGGGTCCCAGCCTGGTCAGGGGTGAGGCGTCTCGCTAGAACCCGGCGGCCCCTGCTCGTATTGCTGATCCTGACCTCGCCCGTCCTCATCGTGGGGGGCTTCTGGGTGTCCTGGATCGTCGCGTTCACGTATGGGCTGCTGGGCGGAGCCAGACTTCAGCACACCAGACACCTCTTGGTAGCCAGCCAGACATTGTAGCGTGAGCGGAGTGCAACTGGGTGCCGGTGCATCCACCTCCGGGGGTGGCCGCGTCGATCGACACTGGCGGGGAGCAAGAGCCCGCCGCGGCTTGGCGGGGCCTGTCCTCCCGATTCTGCCACGGCTGACCCACTCGGTAAGCGCGTCCAGCCGCCAGACGAAGACCGGCAGGCCCTTCGTGCTTCGCAGAGCAGCACTGCCCTGCAATCTGGGCGGCCGCAGAGGTGGCCGTCTCATAATTCCGGCTCGCCGTTGCATTGCCCCCCACCCACACCCTCCCCCACGGTGGGGGGAGGGGAACACGATGTGACGCGGCGGAAAATGGCCCCCCTCCCCCTTGATGGGGGAGGGGTAGGGTGAGGGTGAAATCTGCTCAACTGTGATCGAACGATTGTGAGACAGCTGCAGAGGGCCGCCCCTACCGGTCTGCTGCTTCACGTAGAAGGGACGCGGCTTGTGCGCTGGGCGCGCGCTGCTGCGCGCCCGTTTTCATGTCGCGGATCGTTACTTCGCCGGCGGCAAGTTCCTCGTCGCCGAGGATAAGAACGTGAGAGCAGTCGAGCCGGTCGGCCTCCTTCATCTGCGCCTTCAGGCTGCGGTGCAGATAGTCCATGTGGGCTGCCAGGCCGGATGAGCGCAGTTCTTTCAAAAGGCGCAGGCCCGCCCCCTGCCCTTCTTCACTGAGCGCCGCGACATAGACTGATGAGGGCCCAGGCTCCTGGCCTTTTGCACCAGGGCCTGCAGCAAGGGCCAGCCGCTCGATCCCGCAGCCAAACCCGACGCCGGGCGTGGGTGGTCCGCCCAGCGCCTCCACCAGACCATCGTAGCGCCCGCCCCCCACGATCGCATTTTGCTGCGCGCCCAGCCCGCCGTGCAAAATCTCGAACGCGGTGCGGCTGTAGTAATCCAGGCCGCGCACTATTCTCGGGTTCACTACGTAGGCTATCCCGAGTTCGCCCAACAATGAGAGAAGGCTTTCAAAGTGCTTACGGCAGTCAGGGCAAAGGTGATCTAGGATGCTGGGCGCATTGCGCGCCGCTTCCTGGCATTGCGGATTCTTCTCATCCAGAATGCGCAGTGGGTTGCGCTCGAACCGCTCCTGGCAAAGTGCGCACAACTGCCCCAGCACAGGGCGAAGGGCGTCGCGCAAGGCCTCAAGGTAGGCCGGGCGGCACTGCGGGCAGCCGATGCTGTTCACCTCCAGACGCCAGTCCCTTACCCCCACGCCCGACAAGAAGTCTTGCGCCAGCCAGATCACCTCGGCGTCAATATCCGGCCCGGGAGCGCCAACGGCCTCGACGCCGAACTGGTGGTGCTGGCGGTAGCGCCCCTTCTGCGGCCGGTCGTAGCGGAACATGGGGGCGATGTAAAAGACCTTCCACGTCCCCGGCTCGCCGTAAATCTTGTGCTCGATGTAGGCGCGCAGCACTGGCGGAGTGCCCTCCGGCCGCAGCGTGATGCTGCGCCCGCCCCGGTCGGTGAACGTGTACATTTCCTTGACGACGATGTCTGTGCCCTCGCCTTCCGCCCGCGAGAAGAGTTCGGTTTCCTCGAACACCGGCGTCCTGATCTCCCCGTAGCCGAAGCGCCGGCACGTCTCGCGGAAAGCGTTTTCGAGGCGAACCCAGATCGGGGCCCCGCCTGGTAGGAGATCGTGCGTCCCTCGGGGCGCCTTGTAGGCCATGGTTACGGCAAAGATTCGCCGCGCAGGCAGGCCTTCCTGCGCTACACCGCGGTTGACACGCCGAAAGGTCCCAGGGTATCATGAGCGCCGCGCTTGCGGCGCTATTTTGGCAGGCGGTAAGAGCGATAGGCCAGGAGCAGCACTGGCGTTGATGGCCGCCGGCTTCCAGATGGCGGCGGCGATTGGTTTGTGCGCCTGGGGCGGCGTGAACCTGGACAGGCGCCTGGGAACGGGACCATGGTTTACCCTTGTGGGGCTGATTTTGGGCCTAGTAGTGGGGCTGATGGTGATCGTGCGCACCGCGCGGCAGGTGCAGGGGTGAAAGACGTGGGCCTGCTGCGGGGCGTGAGAATCAAGGCGCTGATACTCGCTGCTTTAGCCACGGCAGCGGGATTCGCGCTGGGGATAAGAGCCGGGCTGGGCGTGCTCGCAGGGGCTGCTGTCAGCGGACTTGTTCTCGAGTCGCAGGCTTGGCTCGCTTCGATGTGCATTGGCTGGCGCGAGCGGGGCTGGAAAAGGAGGCTTGCGTTTCTGTGGCTTCTGAAGTACCCGGTCCTGCTAGGGGTGCTCTATCTCATCGCCGCGCACGCTCCGGTGAGCCCGGCAGCGTTCCTGGCAGGCGTAGGCATCGTGCCCCTGGCGATCTTGTGGCAGGCGGTCTCGTAAGGTGGTAGCGGAACACGGTTCCTGGCTAAACTGGGTTTACCACATCAACATCGCGGGACACCGCCTGAACCCGGAGATCTTCCCTCCCCATGTGCCCGTCGCGATACTGGTTGCGCTCGCGCTCTGCGTTCTCGGATATCTGGGCACGCGCAAGCGCCAGCGCATTCCTGGCGGGCTTCAAAATGCGCTGGAAATGGCGGTCGAGGGCCTCGAAAGGCTGCTCGCCCCACAACTGGGGCCCAGCGCAGGCCGTTTCGTGCCGTTCCTCACAACGCTTTTCCTATTCATCCTCTTCATGAACCTGGCAGGTGTTATCCCCGGTTTCGTCTCGCCCACCGCCAACCTGAACACGACCGTCGCGCTGGCCCTGGTGGTGTTCTTTACGGTGCAGCTCTACGGCATCAGGGCAAACGGGCCGCTGGGGTACTTCAAGCATTTCGTGGGCGACCTGCGCGGCGTTCCGCTATTCATACTTCCACTGGTGGTGGCGATCATGCTCCCGCTGCACATTATCGAGGAACTCGTGAGGCCGTTCACACTGTCCGTCCGTCTGTACGGGAACGTCTTCGGGGAGGACACGGTGCTTGCCCAGTTCAACCAGATGGCGCCGAGAATCCTCGGCGTGCCGATACCCATCGGTTTGCCGATAATGGCGCTTGCCATCTTCACCGGGGTCGTGCAGGCGCTAGTGTTCACGCTCTTGTCGGCAGTCTATCTTTCGCTCTTCGAGCCGCACGGCGAAGAACATTAGAGCAAAGCAGAACAGGAGGAAGAGAATGCTTTATCTTTTTGCACTGGGCTTGAGCGCAGGGTTCGCGGTCACGGTGGCGGCTGTCGCGGGCGCCATCGGCCAGGCGAGGGCTATTGCAGCCGCATTGGAGGGGATCGCGCGCCAGCCGGAAGCGGCAGGAAGAATCCAGTTCCTGCTGATCATCGGCCTGGCGTTCATCGAGTCGCTCACCATCTACGCGCTCTTCATATCACTTCTCCTTCTTCTCAGGCTCCCTGTAACCGCCGACGTCGTCAGCCAACTGGCGAAGTGAGGCTGCGGATGGAAATCCTGAAGGCGCTCGGGATCCATTGGCAAACATTGCTGGTTCAGGCGGTGACGTTCCTGGCGCTGTTCCTCTTGCTGCGCCGGTTTCTGTTTGGGCCGGTGCGCTCGATACTTGCCGCGCGCGCGGATGAAGTGAAGGGCAAACTTGATGCCGCGGAAAAGGCGCGGGCCGACGCCGACCGCCATGCGGCGGAACTGCACGAGCGCCTGAAGCAAATCCGCGAGGAGGCCAGGGCGGAAGTTGAGCGCGCCCAGCAGGAGGGCCGCGCTGCCGCGGCGCGCATCCTGGAGCAGGCGCAGCAGCAGGCTGCGGAGTTCATGGTCCGGGCGAAAGAGCAGTTGGCGCACGACCGGCGCGCGGCAGCGATAGAACTCCGGCAGCAGGTTGGGGACCTCGCGGTGCTGGCGGCCTCGCGCGCGCTGCGCGAGGTCCTCGACGAACAGGCACAGCGCAGGGCCGTGGACCGCTTCCTGAGCGAACTGGAGACGGCGTGAACGAGGCGCGCATCGCGAGAAGCTACGCCGAAGCGCTCTTCGCGCTGTCGAAAGACGCGGGCCAGGTGCAGCGCGCGCGCGACGACCTGGTAGCCGCGCAGCGCGCGCTCGAGTCGCGCCCTGATGCGTGGCCACTGCTGGATTACCCCGAGATACCAAGACGCGAGAAGGCGGCCGCCATTGACAGCCTCTTGCCATTCGCCTGGGAGCCGGCGCGCCGACTTATCCTGCTGCTAGCGCTGCGGCAGCGCAGAGGGATGCTTGCCCAGATAGTTTCCTATTTCGAACGCGCCTACGAGGACTGGCAAGGCATCCTGCCGGTCGAAGTCACCGCCGCACAGCAGCCTGACCAGCCCCAGGTCGCTCGGCTGCGCGAAATCCTGGAGAGAAAGACAGGCAAACAGGTGCGATTGCAGGTGCGAGTGGACCCTGGCGTGCTGGCGGGGATGATAGTGAGGATGCGCGACCGCGCCATTGACGGCACCGCGCAGGGCGCGCTCGAGAGATTGCGAGCCCACCTGGCGGAACTCGAACTGAGGAGTGCATGACGGGAGCGTAAGATGGGCATTCGCCCGGAAGAGATAAGCGACGTAATACGCAAGGAAATAGAACAATACGGCACCAGGCTCGAGACCGTCGGCGTGGGCACGGTTCTCCAAGTCGGCGACGGGATCGCGCGCGTGTGGGGGCTCTCCGATGCCATGGCCGGGGAGTTGATCGAGTTTCCGGGCGAGGTGTACGGGATTGCGCTCAACCTGGAGCAGGACACCGTCGGCTGCATGCTGCTGGGGCCGGACCGCGAGATAAAAGAGGGCGAAGCCGCGAAAACCACTGGCCGCATCGTTCAGGTTCCCGTCGGCGAGGCCATGATGGGAAGGGTAGTGAACGCGCTCGGCCAGCCGATTGACGGCAAAGGCACGATTGCAGCGCAGCGCTACCGCCCGATAGAAACCCGGGCCCCCGGCGTGATCGAACGCCAGCCCGTGAAAGAGCCGCTGCAGACGGGCATCAAGGTCGTGGACACGATGATCCCCATCGGCCGCGGGCAGCGGGAACTCGTAATCGGCGACCGCCAGACGGGCAAGACCACCCTGTGCGTGGACACGATCCTGAACCAGCAGAAAGGCGACGTTTACTGCGTCTATGTCGCCATCGGCCAGAAGCAGTCAACCGTCGCCAGCGTGGTGGAGACGCTGGAGAAACACGACGCGCTGCGCTATACGACGGTTATCTCGGCGACCGCTTCGCACCCGGCGCCGATGCAATACATCGCGCCCTACGCCGGCTGCGCCATGGCCGAAGACTTCCGCGACCGGGGGCTGCACGCGCTCGTCATTTACGATGACCTCACCAAGCACGCGCAGGCCTATCGCCAGGTATCCCTCCTCTTGCGCCGACCACCGGGCAGAGAGGCCTACCCTGGCGACATCTTCTACCTGCACGCCCACCTGCTGGAGCGGGCCGCCAAGTTGAGCGATGCCAAGGGCGGCGGCTCGCTAACTGCGCTCCCGATTATCGAAACGCAACTCGGGGACTACGCGTCATACATCCCGACCAACGTAATCTCTATCACCGACGGGCAGATCTATCTTGAGGGCGACCTGTTCTTCGCGGGGGTGCGCCCCGCCTTGAACGTGGGGATCTCGGTCTCTCGCGTGGGCAGCGCCGCACAGACCAAGGCGCTCAAGGCGGTATCAGCGCGGATGAAACTCGATCTGGCCTCCTATCGGGAGCTCGCCGCATTTGCCCAGTTCGCAGGCGAGCTCGATAAGACCAGCCAGGCCCAGTTGGTAAGGGGGCAGCGGCTGGTTGAACTGCTGAAACAGCCGCAGCAGGCAATGATGAGCATGGAGGATCAGACGATCGTCGTGTTTGCAGGCACGCGCGGATACCTGGACGATCTGCCCGTTGAGCGTGTTTCGGCCTTCGAGCGCGGCCTGCTGCGCTACGTGCACGGTCGCTACCCGGAGATCCCCCACGCCATTGCTTCGACGGGCGAGTTCAGCCAGGAAACAGAAGCCCAGTTGCAGACAGCGATCGTGCAATTCAAGGAGCAGTTCTCCCGGCAGTAAGCCAAGGGCAGGTGTTCTGTGCTTTCCACGCGCGAGATAAGGCGCAAGATCCGCTCGGTGCGCAACATCCAGCAGATCTGCCGGGCGACGAAGACGATCGCCGGCATCAAGCTGGTGCGGGCGGAACGCCGCCTGGCCGCTTGCCGGCGCTACTCGGCGATGCTCGACGACGCGCTGCGTGATGCGTGCCGCGGGGCGCAGCACCCCCTGCTTTCCAGGCCCGAAACCCAGGCCCGGGCCGTCATTTTGATAACCGCCGACAGAGGGCTGTGCGGCTCGTACAACCTGAATGCCATGCGCCGCGCGGCGAGCGAATGGCAGGCCGCACCGGACCGCCTGATCACGGTCGGCAAGAAAGGCACCGATTTCTTCCGCCGCCGCGCGGCCCTCGCCGCATCCCTTTCGCCGCTGGGCGCGGAGCCCTCACCCGCGCAGGTGAGGGCACTTGCGCGCCAGGCGCTGCGGATGTTCCTCGCGGGCGACGTGGGCCAGGTGCTGGCGATTTGGACGCGGTTCCTGGGGGGCATGCGCGGGCGCTTGGAAGGGTCTTCACTTCTGCCAATAGAGCCCGCTGGGGAGCCGGCAACAACGGAGGCCCTTTTCGAGCCCCGGCAGGACCAGTTGCTCGATCTGCTCCTGCCTCGCTATTTCGAGCATTCGCTCTGGCGCGTGGTGCTGGAATCGTCGGCCAGCGAGCACGCCAGCCGCGTGGCAGCGATGACCCTGGCCACGGACAATGCAGAGGAAGTCATCAACAACCTGACCCTTGAATTCAACAAGGCGCGGCAGGCGGCAATCACCAAGGAACTGCTGGATATCGTGGGAACCGCCGAGGCCTTGCGATGACCGGCAGCGCGGTATCAGGAGGCTAGGATGGCGCAAGGGGCAACAGGAGAAGTTGTGCAGATCGTGGGCCCGGTGGTTGATGTGCGCTTCGACCCCGAGCACCTGCCCGCAATCCTTAACGCAGTTCGCATATCAGATCCGAAGCACGACCGCGCCGTCGTGATCGAGGTGGCCCAGCACATGGGCAATGACACGGTGCGCTGCGTGGCGCTCGCCTCAACAGATGGCCTGACCAGAGGAATGCCGGCCGAGGACACGGGCGCGCCCATCACGGTGCCCGTGGGGCGCAGCGCGCTAGGGCGCCTCTTTGACGTGCTGGGCAACCCCATTGACGGCAAGCCCCCGCCGCAGGCCGAAGACTGGTTCCCCATCCACCGCCCGCCCCCGCCCTTCGAGGAGCAGGGGGTTGTCACCGAGATGTTCGAGACTGGCTTCAAGGTTGTTGACCTGGTGAGCCCCTTCCCCAAGGGCGGCAAAGTGGGCATGTTCGGCGGCGCGGGCGTGGGCAAGACGGTTCTTCTGATGGAGCTGATCCGCAACATCGCCGCGGAGCACGGCGGGATCTGCGTTTTCGGCGGAGTGGGGGAACGCACGCGCGAGGGGAACCAACTGTGGCTGGAAGCCCAGGAATACGGGGTGATTGACAAGACCGTGATGGTCTTCGGGCAGATGAACGAGCCCCCGGGCGCGAGGCTGCGCGTCGGGCTAACCGCGGTCACGATGGCGGAGTATTTCCGTGATGTGCAGGGCCAGGACGTCCTGCTTTTCATTGACAACATCTTCCGCTTCGTGCAGGCAGGCAGCGAGGTCTCCGCGCTTCTCGGCCGCATGCCCTCGGCGGTCGGGTACCAGCCGACCCTGGCGAGCGAGATGGCGGCGCTCCAGGAACGCATCACCTCCACCAGGCGCGGCTCGATCACCTCACTGCAAGCGATCTTCGTTCCCGCCGACGACATCACCGACCCCGCGCCTGCGGCGGCGATGGCGCACCTGGATGCGGTGGTGAAACTCGACCGCGCGATTTTCGAGCGCGCCATCTACCCGGCCGTTGACCCGCTGGCCTCGACCAGCCGCATCCTGGAGCCCAACATCGTGGGCGAGGAACACTACCGCACCGCGCGCGAGGTGCAGCAGGTGCTTCAGCGATACAAGGAACTTCAGGACATCATCGCCATCCTGGGAATGGACGAGTTGTCCGATGAGGACAAACTGACCGTCCATCGGGCGCGGAAACTGGAGCGCTTCCTGTCCCAGCCTTTCTTCGTCGCCGAAGTGTTCACCGGGGAGAAGGGCCGGTACGTCCCCATGCAAGAGACAGTGCGCGGCTTCCGCGAGATCCTCGACGGGAAGCACGATGACCTGCCTGAGCAGGCGTTCTACATGGTAGGCACGATCGAAGAGGTGGTCGCACGCGCCGAGCGGATCACGGCGCGGTGAGACTGGGCGCGGGCCATGCCTGGCAGTTTTCGATTCGAGATTGCGACCATAGAGCAGCGGGTATTCACCGGCAGCGCCGCCAGCGTGATCCTCCCTGCCTTCGAGGGCTATATGGGCGTCTGGGTGGGACATGCGTTGATGCTTGTCTCGCTTCAGCCGGGGCAGGTTTCGGCGGTGCAAGCGTCGGGCGAGACCTCCTACTTTGCGGTGAGCGGCGGGTTCGCGCGCGTGAGCGGGGATTCTGTCTCGGTAATGGCCGACGCTGCCGAGCCCGCGGATCAGATAGATGCCGAGCGCGCCGCCGCTGCGCGCGACCGGGCGCTCGAACGAATCCGCCACCCCAGCCCGGACATTGATCTGGATCGGGCGCGCGCCGCGCTAGCCCGCGCCCTCATCCGGCTCAAGGTCTCTGCCTACGCGCGCCACGAACGAGTGTAGAGAGCCGTTCCGCGGGCTCCCCAGCCCTGTAGTTCCCGTAGGGCAGAACCTCGTGTTCTGCCCGATCCACGGTAACACAGGATTGAATCCTGTGCTACCAAACATACTGGCAGCAGGCAAGCTCCTGCCCTACAGGGTTCAGAAATCTGTTGCTGGAAGAACCCTGTCACCTCCAAGGAAGGGGCAGAGCGCCTCGCTGAGATGTTGTGGCCAGCGCACAGGCCGCAACCCTTGTACATCGCCTGGTGCCGGCGGAGGGACTTGAACCCCCACGGCCTCACGGCCACCGCATTTTGAGTGCGGCGCGTCTACCATTCCGCCACGCCGGCTCGAGCGCGTGCCCAGAAATCATACCATAAAGCCGGACTTGCCTGCTACCCGAACAGGCTCACTTCCCCTGTCATTCTGAGCCCCGACGCAGTCGGGACGAAGAATCCCACCATGACCGCAGCGGGCCTTCATGACTGACAAGCGCGCCAAGCGGGATGCTTCGCTTCGCTCAGCATGACATCAAAGGACATCGGCTCTTCCTGCCCTCCTCTAATACTCGAAACTCATTAGGGGGTCAGAATGAGAAGATCTCGTGGCCTTTCATGCCGGTGCAGAGATCAATCAGCACCCACAGCCCGCCGCTGAAGAATTCGCCGAAGATCAGCCCCAGCGCGGCGGGCAGGAAACGGCGGTAGCTGCGCGCCCCGCCGTAGCGCAGCACCAGCACCTTGAATATCCAGCCCAGCATTATCGAGAACCAGTAGTTGATCATCGGCCACGATGCTCCCATCGCGTAGCCGACCGGGTGCAGCGGCCACCAGAGGAAATTGCGGTGCAGCGCGAGCAGCAGCAGCATCGTGAGCGCCCCCAGGCCGCAGGTCGCGAAAGCCGCCGGGTGCGCGTCGCGCCCCACCAGGACCAGCGAAGTGGTCCAGTTGCTGTATAGGTTGTTAGTGTAGTACGAAGTGAACCACGGATTGAGCGCCAGGCCTCCGCGCGTGTACATCAGCCGCATGTAAGCCCACAGCGAAAGCGGCACCGCCAACATAACTGCAAGTGCCATCGCGCCCATTGCCCACGGCAGGCGAATCGAGCCGAGCCCGGCCAGCTTATAGCCCTGCAGCACGCCAGGCATCAGCGGGCTTCGGTTATCGAGCATCCACAAATGGTCGAACAATGCCAGCGCGGGCAAGCGCGACGGCCCCAGGCCCCAAGTCCCTGCCGCATCGAGCATCAGGTTCAGGGGGCGATAGGGATGCTGGACGTAGAGCATGCCGCCTGCCGCAACCAGTCGCACGCCGACCATGTGCATCAGGAAGAACAGGACGAAGATCAGCAGCGTGTAAAGCGAACCCGCGCCCACAGCCGAGCCCCAGGCCACGATCACCCCCAGCCCCAGGGCAATCCCCCAGGCGGCGGATGCAAGGGACATGGGCTCGTCCGGCGAGCGCTCCCTGCGCAGGTGCGCCGCCTGCGAAATGGCCTTCGAGAGATGCCCCCTCGCGGTCCAAAGAGCATAGAGGCCGAATACGATGATTCCGCCCGCCATCTGCTGCGCAACGAACTCGCGCACCGGATAGGCCTGAACCGAGGGCATGACGTAACCGAAGTGGGCCCCGGTCAACTGCTGCGCGAGGAAGAAGAAGTAGAAGAACCACAGGCTGAACGACAGGTCGGACGGCAGCAAGTATGACAGGCCGACGATGCCGAACAGAAGGCGGATCCAGAGCGGCTTGACCGCTTCCCCTTCAGGCCCGATGATGAAGGCCCCGATGTCAATCAAGTGGACGTTGAGGCTCGGCAGCGCGGCGAAATAGCGGTGCAGCCCGTTGAGCATGTGGATGCTGAAGGGGATCAGGAAGAAGGCCCACGTAAGGGGATCGCGCAGCAGGGGCGCAAAGGCTGCCCTCGGGGAGTCGTAGTTGGTTATCTCGGCGGGCAACTGCACGAGGGGAAAAACGAGCTTCTCGTCCTCAACCCAGGGCCTTCGCACCAGTGCGCTAAGGCAGAAGAAAACCAGATATACGCCCGCCACAAGCACGATCCACGCTCCAAGGGTGGGCAGCCAGGCTGCCCATGGAATGCTCCCGTGGGGCGCTAGGCCCTCGTAAAGGGCGGTGGCAGCGCGCAGGCCGGGGGCCAGCGCCCAGTGCGGGAGGTAGTTCACCACGGCCTCGCGGTAGTGGTTCTCCGGCGTCGCAAAATAGAGAGGGCCTGCCAGGTAAGGGATCAGCAGCCCGGTGAGGCCAAACGAGGGAATGCCTGCAGCAGCGAGGGCCATCAAGAAGATGGTCAGCATCTCCTGGCGAGCCAGGCCCGCGTGCCAGCGGCGCAGCAAAGCATTCAGCAGCACCAGCAGGCTGAGCAGAAACACTGCGGTGATCGGAAGTGACGTGAGCCCTATCCAGGTGCCCCCCATCACCAGGTCACTGTACGGGGTAGCCACGCTGATCATAACCACCGCACCGGCGCCCAGCAGCAGGGCCCTGCGTGTCACGCGCTCCTCCTAGTCGCCGACCGGACTGGAAAACTCAGGGCTCGGTGAAGGCCCACAAGTCTTGGCCGAACCGCATGTAACCAAGCGATTGGCAAAGCGCCAATGAAGCGGCATTCCGGAAATCAGTGAAGTACACCGGCACCTTGCCGGTGCGCAGGATTTCCTCTGTCGCCGCGCTGACCACCGAAGCGCCAAGGCCCAGGCCGCGATAGCGCGGATCAGTGAAGACCGCAATCGAGGAAACGAGCAAGCTCAGCGCGGCGTAGTCGGCATAAGATACCACCTCGCCTTTGTGCACCACCCCGAACGCACCCTCGAACTCTCCGCGCCCGGCGTGCGCGCGCTCGGGCGCCCCCGCTTGTGGAAGGTGGTCAATCGAAAGCCTCTCGACGTGATGGCCGCGCTTGCGCACGAAGTGCGCGCGATCGGTATAGAACAGCTCGTTGCGCCAGACCTCGGTGACGGGGACTACTTTCTCGGCGATGCGCAGCAGCCTGGTGCGGTTGCGCCGCGAGAGAATCGCCCCATCCAGCGGCTCCGATTCCAGAACCGGGATCAGCACGTCAAGCAGATTGTTCTGCGCCCTGATTCGGCAGCCGAGCAGCGTCTCCGCCATGTACAGGGGGCACGGCGACCCGAAGGGTATGTAGCGCTGCCCGATCACCTCCTGGAAGAGCGCTCCCGGCCTCAGGCGAGACGGCGGCCGCTCCAGCACTGCGGAGCACGCGAGTTCCAGAGCTAATGAGCGCGGTGGTTCATGCATCCCAGCGCCTTTTCGTATAGATTCCATACCGCATGTGCCGTTATCGCAATTCTAGCCGCGCTTTCGGCCATCGGCGCGCCCAGCCCTCCACGGCAGCGCGGCGAGCGGCGCCTGGCGCACATGACAGGGACCGCGTTGCTATTCGGCGCCGGCGCGGTCGAAACCTCGCCTGCCCTGGAACAATCTTGGCCGCCCTGCGTCTAACCATCGGGTGCTCATCAGGGACCCTCTCTTGACTGCCAACCGGATCTCTGGCATAAGTATTGCGGTAAGGAGTGGCAGACGGGCTGATGGAGGAAGTTTACTCCGAGCACGATATTGAGCCTGATGACAGGACCATCGGCCTGGTGCCGCGCGAGATCGCTGCGCGCCTGGCGGTCTTCCCGTGGCGCCAGGAGAACGGCCTGCTGATGGTGCTGATGCCTGATCCCTCGAACCTCTGGGTCCAGGACCAGCTCGCGCGCATCACGGGGATGAAGGTCGCCCCCGTGAGGGCCTCCGAGGAGGTGGTCAGGCGGTGCATCCTTCGCTATTATGCAGACGAGGGCGAGTCCGTTCCCGTTGCTGCAGAGGGCGTCACTGAGGAGCCGGCCGCCGTGGGCTTCGAGCAACTGGTCGCCGAAGCGCCGGCGGTGGCTGCCATCAACGGGCTGCTCGATCGCGCGGTGGGGGAGCGCGCAACCGACATCCACATCGAGGCCCATTCCGCGCGCGTCCTGGTGCGCTTCCGCATAGACGGGGTCATGTACGACCACGCCCAGATGCCGCCCGAGATGCTGAACGCCCTCGTCTCCAGGGTCAAAATCCTCGCCAAGCTCGACATCGCGGAAAAGCGCTTGCCGCAGGACGGCCGCTTCGAGGGCAGATTCTCCGGCCAGCCATTCGATGTTCGGGTTTCCACCATACCCTCGATCTTCGGCGAAACGGTGGTGATGCGCATCCTGCCCAAGACTGCCAGCATGATGCGCCTCAAGGACCTGGGCCTCGACGACAAGCAGTTTCGCGCGATGGAGACTCTTATCTCACGGCCCTATGGCATGATCCTGGCGGTCGGGCCCACCGGCAGTGGTAAAACGACCACCCTCTATGCTTGCCTGATCAAGGTGGACCGCGCCAGCAAGAACGTCATCACCATCGAGGATCCGGTCGAGTATCAATTGCCGCGCGTGACGCAGATGCAGGTGCATCCAAAAATTGGCCTGACCTTCGACCGCGGGCTGCGGCACATCGTGCGGCAAGACCCGGACGTGCTCCTGGTAGGGGAGATCCGCGACCTGGAAACCGCGCGCATGGCGATTCAGTCCGCGCTCACGGGCCACCTGGTTTTCAGCACCATGCACTGCAATGATGGTGTCGCTGCGCCCGTCAGGCTGATTGACATGGGGGCCGAGCCCTATCTCGTGGCTTCCACCCTGTCCGCCGTGCTGGCGCAGAGGCTGGTGCGGCGTATTTGCACCGCGTGCAGGTATGAGAGCGCTCCACCCCCCGAAGTGCTGGCCCGCATGAACCTGGCCCCGGATTCCGGCCCCTACTTCAAGGGGCGCGGGTGCGCCAAGTGCCGCGGGACCGGCTACCGCGGGATGACGGGTGTCTTCGAGCTGATAGCGATTGACGACGACGTACGCGGTACCATCGTGGCGAAGCAGTCCGCCTCGGTGCTGCGCCATATCGCAAGGCAGAAAGGCATCACGAGCCTGCGCGATGCGGGCCTAGAGAGAGTGCGGGACGGCACCACCACGATTGACGAGGTGCTGCGCGCCGTTTACGTTGAGGAGGGCGAATTAGGCGAATTCCCTGCCCTCCCCTCCGGCGCCGATGACGGGGAAGTCCTAGAACCGGCGCCTCGCAGCGAGCCGCCCGCCGAAACGTAGCATGGCCGCCTTCCTCAAATCCGTCGCGCCCGAGCGCGTCGTCGCGCACGGGCTCAACATTCTGGCCATCATCCTGGCAGCGCTGGTGCTGCACCTGTTGATCCGCGCGGGCCTGCACAGAACCGCGAGCCGGGTGGGACTGGCGCGTGCGCTCCCGCCCGCGGAGGCCAAGCGCATCTCCACGCTCCTCGGCCTGGTATCCAACGGGGCCGGGTACGTGATTTTCCTGCTCGCTTTCCTGATCGCACTCAGAGAGGCCGGAGTCAACACAGCGCCCCTCATGGGCGGCGCGGCGATCCTCGGGCTGGCTTTCAGCTTCGGCGCGCAGAACCTGGTCCGCGATATAGTGAGCGGCTTTTTCATACTCTTCGAGGGCCAATACAACATCGGGGACCGGGTTGAACTCAATAGCGTGATGGGGGTTGTGGAGGACGTCGGCCTGCGCGTTACTAAACTGCGCGAGGCCAACGGCGTCATGCACTGGTTCCCCAATGGACTGATAACATCCATCAATACCTACCCGGCCGCTGGCCTTCCCTTCATCTTGCGGCTGTCTGCCGACGAGCAGGCTAGCGCGACCATCGAACAGGCGCTAGCCGAATTCGATGCGCAGTTCGCCGCCTTTGCCGCGCGGGCGGAGAAGCGAGACACCATCCCGACCAGCGGCGGCAGCATGCTGACATTCCTTCTTCACCTGCGCCCGGAGCAGGTGGCGACTGCGCAGGAAAGGCTGCCGCCATACGTTCGCGCGGCCCTCACGCGTGCCGGCCTGGCCGAGCCGGCGGACATTTACCTGATTGCACGCCGGTAGGCCATCGGCTTGGCCTGTGATATAATCAGCCTGCAATGACCGCGCGCAAGCGGCTGATAGTCGCGCTCGATTTCCCCTCGCTGCACGAAGCGCAAGCAATGGCAGCACTGCTCAAGGGCCGCGTGGGGATGTTCAAGGTGGGGCTCGAATTGCTGATGTCCGAGGGGCCGGCAGCAGTGCGGCGGCTGGACGAGATGGGGGCGCCCATTTTTTGCGATGCCAAACTCCACGACATCCCCAACACCGTCGGCGCAGCCGCAGCGGCGCTTGGCAGGCTGGGGTGCGCAATGTTCAACGTGCATGCGATGGCAGGGGCCGCCGCGATGCGCGCCGCCCGGCAGGAGAGCGAGAGGGCCGCGACACAGGCCGGAAAAAAGCGTCCGCTGGTCATCGGCGTAACCGTGCTCACCAGCCTCGACGACTCCGACCTCGCCGAGATGGGAATCAGCGGCACCGCCGCCGAGCGGGCCGTCAGACTTGCGCTGCTTTGCCAGCGCGCCGGGCTCGACGGCGTGGTCGCATCGCCTCTGGACGCCGCCGCCGTGAAACACGCCTGCGGGACCGACTTTCTCGTAGTCTCGCCCGGGATTCGTCCCGCTACGGCTGCTGCCGCCGACCAGAAGCGCACCATGACCCCGCGCCAGGCCCTCGCAGCGGGCGCGGATTACCTGGTGATAGGCCGCCCCGTCACCGCCGCGCCCGACCCGCTACATGCAGTGGAAGAGATTGTTCGCGAGATGAAGTGAAGGGGGCCCTGCTCATGGACGAGGACTTGATGGCGATTCTGAATCTCGGGATAGACTCGCTGGTGAAGTTGGACCTGCTGATGCTTTTCGACGCCAACCCCGAGTTCGTTGACAGCGCGCAGGCGATAGCAGCCCGCCTGGCCCGGAATCTACGCGAGGTGCAACATGCCCTGCAAGCCCTCGCCAGCAACGGGCTCGTCGAGCGATTCGAACTCGGGAGCGGGCGCTACGTGCTCTATGCCCATGCCAGGTCACAGCACACCCGCACTACCATTCGAAAGCTCAGCGAGACCTACCACCGCGACGAGAAGGGCCGCGTACAGATCATCAAGAAACTGATGGGGGTGCCTGAGCACCCCTCGCGCGATTGATCGAGGCCGTAGCACATGGACGAGAATTGCCCGCGGTGCACACGCCCTGTCAGGACGGAGTTCGTTTTCTGCCCCTGGTGCGGAGTCCGGCGCTGGCCGACCTGCAATACCTGCCACACAATTATCACCACCGGCTGGCAATACTGCCCTCGCTGCGGCGCTGCCATCGAGCAGGCGCAGACCGTCACGCCCGCTCGCGGTGTGCGCGCCTCCCCGGCGGATGCCGAGTCCGATCCAGAGAAACTCAACCAGCAGGGGATGGCCCTCTACGACCAGGAGCGCTACGACGAAGCGATACAGCAGTTCCTCAAAGCCGTTGAACTCAACCCCCAGAACGCCGTCTATCACGCCAACCTCGCTGTCGCCTATCACGACAACAACATGCCCGACCAGGCGCTCGATGCCTACAAGCAGGCCATCGCCCTCGATCCCAACGATACCACCTCGCGCCTCAACCTGGGGCACCTCTACTCGTCCCTCGAGGACAAGGACAATGCGCGCGACTGCTACCAGCAGGTGATCGCCCTGGCCCCCGAAAGCGAGGACGCCGCCGAAGCCCGCCAGGCCCTCGCCGACCTCTCCCGCCTCTGACCGTCGCCCGACCTCTGTAGGGGCGGGTTTGAAACCTGCCCCCTGGCGCCTATGGAGTCACGGGGCAGGACGCGAGGTCCTGCCCTGCGAAGTGATGATCAGAGATGCTTGAAAAGCGCATGCCGCAAGTGATCAGAGAAGCCAGTCGCGAAGACGCGCCTCTCCTGGCGCGCCTGATCCGCGATTCGTTTCGGGACGTTGCCGAGCGTTTCAACCTGACGGCGGACAACTGCCCGACCCACCCTTCGAACTGCAAGCCGGAATGGATCGAATCGGACTTCGCGCAGGGCACCAAGTATTTCATCCTCGAAGTCCGAAGCCAGCCTTGCGGCTGTGTCGCCCTGGAAAAAGCAGCGGCTGACCGCTGCCACCTCGCAAGACTGGCCGTGCTCCCCGCCTGCAGAAGGAAAGGATTAGGCAAAGCGCTCGTGCAGCACGCTCTGGGAGAGGCGCGCCTGATGGGAACAAAGACCGTGGAACTCGGCATCATCTCCGATCATGCAGAACTGAAGCAATGGTACGAGAGACAGGGCTTCTCTGTTTCCGGATCGAAGCGCTTCGACCACCTCCCATTCGAAGTTACCTTCATGCGTATCGGCCTGTAGCCGGGACACGGTACAGCCGAGCGTTTTCCCGTTCGTTCATGGCGTAGGGCAGGAGCTTGCCTCCTGCCCAATCCAGATGGTAGCACAGATTTTCAACCTGTACACGGCACAGGATGGAATCCTGTGCTACCCCGCCTGCCGCCGCAGGAGCAGGAACTCGTCCGGCCTCACGATGCGGTGGCTTTTCCCCTCCAGCCGCCGCGCCAGAACAAGCATCTTCTCGAACATCCTCTGGTTCATCGGCCCGCACATGTTCACTGTGCAGGATACGAAAGCCGGAAGCGGCTTCCCCTGAAGATAAGCATCAATGTCCCGCTCGCCGTGCTCAGGGCTGTCAACCATCACCTTCGTCGGAATCCAGAGCTTGCCGTCAATCATCCTGTCTTCCTCTCCCACTACCGGCTCGAAGCCCTGGAAGAACCCCGGGCAGTCCGGCAGGGCCCTGATGTAACGCGTGGCGACATCTTCGTCGAGCCAGTCCGCTCCATATTTGTTCTTGGTCTCCTCGACGAGGTTGCCATCCTTCAGCGGCAGTGGAATGTCGCCCGCCTTCGTGCGATGCTGCACGAACCCGCCGGGCAGGACCTTCACCACGCGATTTATCATCCATATCGTGTGCGTGTCGGAAAGCCGCATGTGCTCCCTGGTCAGCGCGAGAAAGCGGTCGAGCCCATCATACACGCTGGGATAGTTATAGCCCGCGCCCGACGGCCCCGCCACAAGATAATCATTCGGCGTCGCGGTGCGGCAGTAATACTCCAGCAGCGCAGGCCCCAAACCCGCCGACAATCGGGGCGCAATCCACCAGCCCATCGGCACGCTCCCGCGCAGCGCGCTCGCCCACTGGCCCTGCTGCAAGTTGGTCATCGAGTGCAGCGCATCGCCATCGGTCTGGCTGAACGTTATGTAAACCGCCTTCTCCAGCCGGACATCGCCCTCGCGGGCGTGCTTCTGGCGCAGCGGCGCCTTCGCCGCAATGTGCTGATGGAATGAGAGATTGGTGCCCCCTGATGAGCACAGCTGCGCCAGGTGGTGCCGCGAGCAGGCATCAACATATGTCGCCTCGATGTCCGGCGGCACGCTCCACCCCACGGCGAAGGCCTCGCGCTCCATCTGCGAGGCGGTCCGATGCCACAACTCGGCCTCCTCCGGACGCTCTGGATGGACGCAGAGGCTGTGGACGAATGCGCGCTCGCCAACCAGGTAATCAACCGCCGGCGACCAGAAAGACTCCGCCTTTTCTCCCACCTCGAGGCTGCCGACCGCATGCCGCGCGCACTGCGGCAGCAGGTGCTCCACAGCCCAGCGATAGGCTTCCACCTTGCTCTGCCAGCGGCCGCGCATATCCTCAACCACGGGCGCGTGCGGGAACCTCGCCGCCGTGTTCGCATCGGTCGCGACCAGGCCGCGAATTCCCGCCATGGTGATCGCAATTGGTATCGTGTCCCGGAGCTTCTCATCCCACACCACAAGCCCACCCGCCAGCCTGCCAAACTTCTCCGCCGCGGCATCGGCATTTGCCTCCTCCGCCTCGATCCCGTAATAAGCATACCAGTTCAGCCAGTGCGCATCGAAGTCTGGCCGGTGTATCAGAAACATGCGCGCCCCGGCGCGATTCGCCAACCCTTGCAGGCACATCAGCGCAACCCGCTCCCCCTCCGAAAGGTCGCGCATCGCAACGCAAACCACGCTTGTGCTTTCCACCTTCTCTCCTCCCGCATGTGTCACAGCCGCCCCATTCGACAGGCTCAGGGCAAGCCTCGGCTGTGCAGCGCCCTCTTTCTCCGTGATTCCGAGCGCCCCGTCCTGCGTAGGCTTCGGCCTTCGTAGCCGTAAGCAACTACGGCGAAGTGTGCTTGCCGAGTCTGGAAGCGAAGAATCTCTCCCACCCGATTCGCAGGGCAGGAACCAGCCTCCTGCCCAAGCCGCACAAGGAACCCGTCCCCTGTTCCGCGAACCTTGGTCAAGATTCCCGAATGAAAAACAAAAACCCTTATGACCAGAGATATACAAGCCCGGAATACTACTGGGGGAAGAAGCCTTCAGCGATCTGCGACAGGGTGATCGAGATCATGCGCCCCTCCGCAGATTTTCGCCCGAAGTTGCTAGATCTGGGCTGCGGAGAAGGCAGAAACGCCGTCTATTTCGCCAAGCACGGCTTCCAGGTCGTTGGCCTCGACACGTCTCTGCCCGGCCTTGAGAAAACCAGGCGATACGCCCAGGAAGAGGGGGTCAGCGTCGAGACCATCCAGGCGGACATCGTAACATACGCCCTGGAAGATACCTACGATGTCATCTTCTCAACGGGAACTCTTCAATACCTGCCATCTGAAGTGAGGGCCGAACGTCTCCAGAACTACAAGGATCACACCTCGCCTGACGGGATCAACGTCCTTTCCGTATTCGTCAGAAAACCATTCATCGCCAGGGCGCCGGATGCCGAGACGACTGCTTTCCCTTACAAGTCCGGCGAACTGATGGGTTATTACTGGGATTGGGAGATACTCGATTCCGTCGAGGAAATCTTCGATTGCATGTCCAGCGGCGTCCCCCACAAGCACGCCGTCAACAGGATCATGGCCCGCAGGCATCATCTCCCGTAACGCCGCCGCATCGGCGGCTGCCGGCGAGACGCCGGCGCTACGGGCTACGCCTCCATTTTGGCACCGCAGGGCAGGGACTTGCCCCCTGCCCCAGAAGAAAGCGGGGTCCGCAGAGTCGCCGACGCGCCATAGCCGCTATGGCGACGGCGCGGGTTGCCCCTACGGAAAGAGGTCCCCATGATGAACGATGAGGATGTTGCGCGCTGTTGGGATGAGAATGCGCCGGTGTGGGCGCGGCACGTCCGTGGCGGTTACGACCAATACCGCGACCTGTTCAACAATCCCGCGTTCTTCGAATTCGTCGGCAGCCTGGCCGGGCTCCATGTGCTCGACGCGGGCTGCGGCGAAGGATACAACACGCGGCTTCTCGCGCTGCAGGGCGCGCGCATGACGGCCGTTGACATCTCCGCGAAGATGATCGAGTTGGCGCGGGCCGAGGAGGAACGGGAACCGCTGGACATCCGCTACGAAGTAGCCTCGATGTCCGACATGTCAGTGTTCGCCGGCGCGACCTTCGATGCCGTCGTGTCAACGATGGCCCTGATGGACTGTGCGGACTACGAGGGCGCGGTGCGCGAGTTCTGGAGGGTGCTGCGGCCTGAAGGCCTGCTCGCCTTCAACATCTGCCATCCGTGCTTCACCTACGGGACTCCGGAGTGGGTTCGCGACGAGAGGGACGAGGTGGTTGGCGTCCAACTCGCCGACTACTTCCGGGAAGGCCCTCACGTCGTGAAATGGAAGTTCGGCGCGGCCCCCGATCGCGAGCAGGTCGAACCCTTCACCTACCCCGCCTTTCACCGGCGGCTTGAAAATCTGATGAGTCCGCTGTGTGCGTCCGGATTCCGCATCGAGGCAATCCTGGAACCGCGGCCCAGCGAGGAAGCGTGCCGGCAAAGGCCGAGCCTGCGCAAGCACCGGCTCATCCCGCACAACCTCTGCGTCAAAGCTCGCAAGCCCGCACGGTGAGCACGGAGTTCATGGGGCAGGGACTTGCCCCCTGCCCCACGAATTCGTCCCCTGGGGAGGGAAGAGCATGCCCAGCCCGCTGCATGGAAACCGCCCGCCTTTTCGCCTGCCGTCGAACATCGTGTATTTTCATGACTGGCGCTACGTGAATCACGGCGGAGTTGCATGGCTCGGCCCAGATGGTAAGCATGTCCCACTTTGGGGGCTGGACCCGGTGCCGCCTATGCACTACGAACATCCAGACCTGCCCCTCGGCATCCGCCTGGTCGCTCAGAAAGCCCGCAAGACCGAGCCGGTCCTCACCCCGCAGCAGACAGGCGAACTTTTCCTCTTCGCAGGCACGCTGATACACGAAGAGGGCCGCTACCGCCTGTGGCATGACTGCTGGCCCAAGGAGGACATCGGAACCGATCGCATGGGCGTATTCAACATCGTGCGCTACGCCGAGTCCGACAACGGCATGGACTGGAAGATGCCGTCGCTGGGGCTGGTAGAATATCAGGGCAGCCGCGACAACAATGTCGTTTATGGCGGCCCGCTAACTCCTGAAACCGGTTACCACGGCGGCTGCGTGTTCAAGGATCCCTCTGCGCCGCCGGAGGAACGCTACAAGGCATTCTATCTCGGACACATCTCCCAGGAAGGGCTCGCCCGCTACCGTGAGCAGCGGCCCGATGACGTTGACCCGTTCCACCTTCACAGCAAGAACGTGCCCGCGCTCTTCGGAGCCGTGTCGCCCGACGGCCTATGCTGGAAGCCGCTTCCCGAGCCGCTGCTGGTGCAAACCAGCGACACGCACAACGTGTGCACCTATGATGAAACGCGAGGAACGTATGTCGCCTATGTGCGCTCCTGGTTTTTCAACCGCCGCACCATCGGCCGGACCGAGAGCGACGACTTCCGCCGCTTTCCCCTTCCCGAAGAACTCATCTGGCCGAATGCCGCCGTCGAGCCCTATGACCTGTGGTATGGCAACGCCAAGACGATGATGCCTGGCACCACGGACTACCACGTCATGTTCCCGCTGCGCTGGCGAATCATTGACGACCGGTTCGATTTCCACCTCGCCACAAGCCCCGACGGAATCGTATGGGGCTTTGTGCCCGGCGGCCCGGTTTGCGAGCCTGGCGAGCCCGGGTCGTGGGATGGAGGCGTGGTGGCTCCGGGACTGGGGCTGGTGGATTTGCCGGGGGATCGGACCGGTATTCTGGTTGCTGGCTCGCCGGTGCCACACAAACACCCGCGCAGGCCGCCCCTGGGTGCGCTGGCCTGGGCATGGTGGCCCAGAGGCCGACTGGTGGCGCTCCAGGCTGCAACCGAGGGCAGTTTCTGCACCTGGCCTCTGCTGTTCGACGGCCGGACGGTTCATCTCAACTTCCGCACTTCGATGGCGGGATATATCAAGGTCGAGGCCGTCGGGCCGGATGGGAAGGTGCTACCAGGCCGCTCTTTCGAAGATTGCGATGGCATGTGCGGCGATCACCTGGATCAAGTCGTAACCTGGCGCGGCCAGGCCGACCTGGGCCACCCGGAAGGCGCAGCCCTTCAGGGCCACCCCGAGGGTGTCCCTTCAGGGTCGCCCGGACGGGCGGCCGTAGCGCTCCGCTTCCGCCTGCGCTGCGCCGACCTCTTCAGCATCGCGTTCAGGTAGAAAGATAGGGCAGGGGACAAGCCCCTGCCCTACGAACTATGCCAGGCAACTGGGCCAATAGGAGATGGGAGGGTTCGGATGATGCTACGCTTTGCGCTTGCCCTGGTTTGTGTGCTGCTCGCCCTCGGGTGCACGCAGGCTGCGGCTAAGACCTGGAAACTGGATCACATCCTAACCACTATGTGGTCGCCCCCGCCGGTTACCGACGAGAACCTGGCTAGGCTGGCAGCGGAACATTACACGCTGACCTGGGTATCGGCCGATGGGCTTGACGCCGCGGCCGGGCACGGCTTGCGCGCCATGCTGACCGATGGCCTGCTGAATCCCTCGACCCTCGACGACCCAGGACAGAAAGCGAAACTGGACGCCCTGATTGACCGAGTGAAAAATCATCCCGCGACGTGCGCATACTTCCTGCGCGACGAGCCCAGCGCCAGCGATTTCCCCGCCCTGGGCCGCCTGGTCGCTTACCTGCGTGAGCGCGACCCGGCCCACCTGGCATACATCAACCTATTCCCGACTTATGCCAACAACGACCAACTGGGAACCGCGGGTGATACCGTGACCGCCTACCGCGAGCACCTGCGGCAGTTCATCGAGGTCGTGAAGCCGACGCTCGTCAGTTACGACCACTACCACTTCTTCAAGAACTACGACGGCGACCAGTACTTCCTAAACCTCGGGATGATTCGCAAGGCCGCACTCGGTGCCGGTCTGCCTTTTCTCAACATCATCCAGGCCAGCGACGGGGAGAAGGTCTGGCGCTTCCCCACCGGGGACGAGCTGCGGTGGCTTGTTTATACAACCCTCGCATACGGAGGCCGGGGGATCAGTTACTTCGTCTATTGGGGCCCTGCCTCATACCGGGGCCTGTATCACGATGGCAAGCCCACGCCCCTTGCCCGCGATGCCGCCAGGCTGAACGCCGAGATTGGAGCGCTGAGCCCGGAACTGATGGTGCTGGACTCGCTCGGAGCCTACCACACGGAGCCGCTGCCGCGCGGGGCAGAGGCGATTCCCGCAGACGCGGCCGTGCATATCACCGGCAATGGTGAATTCGTGCTGGGACTGTTTGGAACCGGCGGCCAGGTGACTGCCTTCATGGTGGTCAACCGCAACTATCGTCAGGAAGCGGCGGCGCGGGTGCGCGTGCCTGCGAACACGCGCGGCTTGCAGGAGTTCAACCGGGCGCGGCGGGCCTGGCAGGGTTGCGCCAGCCCGCGGGTTTCGGGAACCATCACTGTTGACCTGAAGCCTGGCGATGGGCGGCTTTTCCGGCTGACGAGGTAGCGCGCGAGCGAGCGGCCCGGGTCTTCGGGCGGCCCTGATGCCCGCGTATGATGCGCGGCAGGCTTTGCAGGGCTGGTTTCGGGGTTCCGTCCACGCGCGTCAGGCCGAAGCGCAAGGCGGCCTTGCTCATGCAGTAATCCCGCCACGTCCACCACATCCAGCCAGACAAGTGCAATTCTTGGGCGGTGCGCTCGGTGACCGCGAACTGAACGGCCTGAAGTTCGTCGGCCTGGCGCTCGGGCAGGTCGGGCATGTTCATCCCAGTTTCCCAGAACACCATCGGCACCGGCCGCGGCCAGCGCACGGCAACATCGCGCACCGCGCCCGCGATAAAGCGTCCTGGACTGCGTGCCTGCTCGGGCTTTTCCGAATACCACCCCTGGAAGATGAAATCAACCTGGCCCGCCGCCCAGGTGTTGGCGCGGAAATCGCCGTAGTGCCAAATATCCACCCGCTGTCCGATGAGAACATCAGGGCGGACTTCTTTCAATACGCCCGTGATAGCAGTCGCAACCTCGTTGCAAAGGCCGTCGTGCCAGGCGCGAAAGCCCTTCCACTTCGGCCCTTCGGGCGTATCCGGCTTGCCCGCATAAGGGCTGCCGCCCAAACGAGCGGCGGTTTGCCGGACCCAATCATCCACCGGGAAGAAAACCTGGCTCCAACTGCCGCCGTTCTCTCCCCAGCGCTTGTTCCAGTATGAGAGGTCCGGGTTTCTGCGCCTGAGCCATGTTCGCCAGGCTTCCAGGTTGCGCTCATTGCCCCAGGCCCAGTAGTTCATGTTGAGGTGCTGCCAGTCCAGGGGATCGAAGATCACATTGTCGAAGCCGCGCGTCAGTTCGGCCACGCGGCGGTGGTAGTCGAGGAATGCCTGCCACTCGAAGTCGTCGAACTGCGCGCAGCCTGGATAGTTTTGCCACATGTAGCCGCAGAACGCCCGGTGCAGGTGGCCGCAGAGGTCCTTCTCGCTCTCCCCCACCCTACAGCCAGGCAAGCCGACCGGCGCCCTCGCGGTGCCGAACCATAGATCAACGATCAGGTTCTCGCGGCGGGCGCAGTCGAGCAAACGGCGAAGGCGTCTGCCAACTTCGGCGTTCCATTCGCAGCGCCGCTTGGCGACATCAAGGCGGCTGATGAAATCGCCCCAGTTCACGGAGATCGCCAGGCAGTTCATGCCCAACTTGCGCATCCGGCGGAAATCGCGCGCCATCTGCCGTTCGTCGAACTCGATCAGGAAGCAGTGATGATAGGCTGCCGGCTGGACGTAGTAAGAGCCGCGCAGGAATACCGGCTTGCCGTTGCAAAGCAGCCTCGTGCCTTTCGTCGAGAGCCCGGCGGAAACGCGGCGACCGGAAAGGCCGAGCAGCAAAGCAGCAGCGAGAATCAGGAGCCGGTATCGGAATGTCATCGTATGCCTCGGCGTCCCCTCTGCGTGCCACATGGTGATTCGCTGGGCCGGTCCGCTGTCCTTTCGATTTGCTGGCTGCAGGAATCTGGTCGGCGCCCTGTTGCGCGACACCGGCGAGTGGTGATAGCATACCAGGCCGGGCAGCTCGGCGCAGCCGCAGGCCCGCGACGCTGGATAGCGGAACGTGAACCCGGAAAGGCGGCAGAGATGATCTTCTTTGCGGAGGCCTACCTCAGCCAGCTTATTGGCAGAGCGGTGCGAGATTCACAGGGCCAAGTTGTGGGACGGCTGGAGGATATCGCAGTCAGCGCCAACGAGACCTTTCCGCCCGTTACCAAGATCGCGCTGCGGCGCCGGCGGCGAGACTCCTGGGTTCTGCCCTGGTCGGCCGTTCGCAGCGTCTCCGAAGAAGCGATCACCCTTTCGGAGCCCATTGCTTCGCTTGCCTCCGGGTCTCTGGAAGAAGGAGAAGTGCTGCTCGACAAGGTGGTGATGGATCGCCAGATCGTTGACACTCGCGGCCGGCGCGTGGTGCGGGTGAATGACCTTGAGTTGGGGGCGCTCGGGGGCCGGGTGAGGCTGGTGGCCGCAGCGGTGGGCACGCGCAGCGTGCTGCGGAGGCTGAATCTCGAAGGTATTGCGCTGGCGGTTTGCTCCTGGTTTGGCTATCGCCTTTTGGAACATCTCATCAGTTGGGAACACGTGCGCACCCTGGAGCCCGGGGTCCGGCAGCTGGAGCTTCAGATCGAGGGCGACAAGCTGAATAGGTTGCGTCCTGCCGACCTGGCCGATATTTTCTCCGAACTCAGCGCCAAGGAGCGGATCACCCTTATCAGTTCGCTGGATGAGGAAACCGCGGCAGAAGCCCTGGAGGAAATGGAGCCCGTGGAACGGGCAGCGCTGATTGATTCGCTGCCTGACAATGTGGGGGCAGGCATCCTGGAGGAGATGGCTCCGGACGAGTCTGCGGACTTGGTGGCGGATTTGCCGCCGGAGCGGGCGGACGAGCTTCTCTCCCTGATGGCAGAGGAAGAGGCCTCGGATGTGCGGGAACTGCTCACCTATGCCGAGGACACCGCCGGCGGGCTGATGACGACTGAATATGTGGGCGTCAGATCCGGCCTGCGCGCCGAACAGGCGATCGCCCATCTGCGCGAGAAGCACGAAGATGCCGAGGTGATTTACTACGTGTACGTAATGGACAGCGAGGATCGCCTGGTGGGCGTGATGTCTCTGCGAGACCTGATTGTCGCCCCGCCGGACCAGATACTCGACAGCTTCATGGAAACCAACGTGATCAAAGTTGGCCTGGAGACACATCAGGAAGAGGTCGCTAAACTGATCGCTCGCTATAACCTGCTGGCCGTCCCAGTGGCAGATGAGGAGGGAAGAATGCAGGGGGTCGTTACCATGGATGATGCCATTGATGCTGCTCTGCCCGCCAAATACAAGACGCGTATTCCACGGGCCTTCCCCACCTGAAGATGCTGGGGTGAGGGCTCGCGAGTTATCCGTTCGCCTGCACCGCAGGGCCTGGGCCCTGAACTCCAGGCCCCGGGTTCGGGCGTAAAGGGATCATGCCATGGTTCGTGATTTGTCCTACAGAAAGCGGCTGCTGGCAATAAGGTTGAGATCGCTGGCAATTTTCCTAGCGGTGATGGGGCCGGGCATCATCACTGCCAACGTGGACAACGATGCCGGGGGGATTGCCGTCTATTCGGTAGCCGGGGCGAACTACGGATACCGGCTGCTTTGGGCTCTGATTCCCACCATGATCGCGCTGATCGTCATCCAGGAGATGTGCTCGCGGATGGGCGTGGTCAGTTCCAAAGGGCTGGCGGACCTGATCCGTGAGACTTTCCGGATGAAGGTCACCGTGGTGATGATGGCCGCCCTGGTGTTCACCAACGCGGCCAACACCGCCTCCGAATTTGCTGGCCTGGCAGCGGCGGGAGAGATACTGGGGCTCTCGCGCTATGTGGTGGTGCCGGCTTGCGCGGTGCTGGTATGGGCGCTTGTGGTTAAGGGCACCTACCGGATCGTGGAAAAGGCTTTTCTCTTTGCCTGTTTGATTTATCTCGCCTATCCGATCTCCGGTTTTCTTGCCCGGCCAGACTGGGGGGATGTCTTCCGCGGCGCTTTGATCCCCAGCCTCGAACTGCAGCCGGCCGTCTTGATGATGGTGATCAGCATAGTTGGGACCACGATCGCGCCCTGGATGCAGTTTTACCTGCAGGCCTCGGTGGTGGAAAAGGGGACGCGGGTGGAGGAGTATCCGTGGGGGCGGGCGGAGGTGATCCTGGGTTGTGTGGTCGCGATTGTAGTGGCGTTCTTCATAACCGTCGCTTGCGGCGCTACCCTATTTGTCGCCGGGCGGCCGATCAGCGACGCCGCCCAGGCAGCCGAGGCTCTGCGCCCGCTGGCGGGCCCGTTCTGCGCCATCCTGTTTGCAATCGGGCTTTTCAATGCCTCGCTTTTCGCGGCGAGCGTGCTGCCCCTCTCCACGGCGCTCGCGGTATGTGAAGGAATCGGCTGGGAAAGAGGGGTGGATCGCTCTTTCCGCGAGGCGCGCGAGTTCTACCTACTGTACACTTTGCTGATCCTCGTCGGCGCGGCATCGGTGCTCTGGCCAGGCATTACCAAGGCCCATCTTCTCAAGATCATGGTGGTGTCGCAGTTCATGAATGGCTTGCTGCTGCCCATCTTGCTGGTGCTGATGTTGCGGCTGATCAATGACCGCAAGGTGATGGAGGACAGGGTCAACTCTCGCGCCTATAATGTCATCGCTTGGTGCACGGCGATAGCAGTGGCCTTGCTCAGCCTGGGGCTGGCGATAGCGTCCTTCCTGCCGCAAGCATCTGCCGGCCGATGAAGAGGGCCCAACAGCAGCCTGGAGCCTGCGCGGGATTCCGCTCTTGCTTTTGTGATACAATAAGCGCTGCGGGCGAGTGGCGGAACGGTAGACGCGCAGGATTTAGGATCCTGTGTCCGAAAGGACGTGAGAGTTCAAATCTCTCCTCGCCCACTTTCAACGCGGAGGACAGATGAGAGGGCACGAAACGCATCACGCGGAAGGGAACCATCTCACGCTGAGCGTGGACAGGCGGGATAACGAGGACGGGTCTTGCGCGCTCGCGATCACCGTTTCGCCGGGCAACGTCGAGCAGCATGTGCAGCGGGTTTACCAGCGGCATGCGCGCAGCCTAGAGTTGCCCGGGTTCCGGCGCGGCAAGGTGCCGCGCGCTTTGCTGGAACGCCACTTGCCCAGGGAGAAGGCGCAGGAGGAGGCGATAGGCATCCTGGTTGAAGAGGGCTACGAGCAGGCTCTCAAGCAGACCGGCATCGAGCCGCTTCAGGACGCGGAACTGGAGAAGGCAGAACTGCAGGCCGACGGATCGCTTGCCATTCAACTTAAGGTGGTGCCGCGGCCGCAAGTGGTGCTGGGCGAATACAAGGGCCTGGTTCAGAGCGTTGAGAAACTTCAGGTGGGGGATGACCAGATTGAAGCCGAGTTGCAGCGCCTGCGTGAGCAGCACGCCGATTGGGCGGCGACAGATAAGCCGGCAGCACCCGCCGACCTGGTAATCGTTGACTATCGCCTGGAGGTTGACGGCAAAGCGGTGGAAGGCCAGGCGACAGAGCGCTACCCATGCCTGCTCGGCAGTGACAAGCTCTTCCCCGAGTTGAACGAGATCTTGCGCGGCACCCATGTCGGCGATGAGAGGCGAACCCCGAAGCAGCTGCCGCCGGATCCGGGGCGAGATGAATCCGCCGCGCGGGAAGGGGAACTCGTCGTGACCGTGCGCGAGGTTCGCCGTCACGTCGTTCCTCCGCTGGACGACGCCTTCGCGCAGCGGGCAGCAGGCGGTGAAAGCCTGGCGGCGCTGCAAGCGACAATCAAGGAGCGGCTCGAGCGCATGGCGGAGGCTGACTTTCGCGCACGCACGATCGAGCAGCTGGTGAGCGCGGCGGTGAATAACGCGAAGGTCGAACTTCCCGCGCGCGCAGTCGAGGAAATCGTGGAAGGAAGATCGGCGCAGGTGCGCAAGGAATTAGAGGAGCGCGGCAGCACCCTGGAGCGCTATCTCGAGCAAGAGGGGTTGACGCTTGAGCAGTTGCGGCGCAATATAGAAGCGCAGGTGCGCGCAGACTTGAAGAGGCGCATGGTGCTTGATGCGATCGGCCGCCAGGAGGGGATCGAGGTAACGAGCAGCGATGTGGTCGAGCAGGCAGCGGCAGTGGCCATGGCGCAGGGACTTACGGCTGCAGGAGCGCGCAGGCTGCTGCGCAGCCGGTCGCACCTGCGTCGGGTGGTCAACCTGACCTATCTGCGCAAGGTGGAGCAGTTTCTGTTCGAGCACGCGGCGGCGCCGGCAGCCAGCGAGAAATGAAAGGGAGAGGGCGAGAGGTGCTAGTTCCATATGTGATCCAGCGCGGGCAGTGGGGCGAGCGTGCGTTTGACATCTATTCGCGCTTGCTGCAAAACCGCATCGTGTTCATCACCGGGGGGATAGACGACGCGGTCGCCAATCTGGTTATCGCGCAGTTGCTTTTCCTGGAGGGGGAAGACCCCGGGAAGAACATTGACCTGTACATCAATAGCCCGGGCGGCATGGTTCAGGCGGGGCTGGCGATCTACGACACGATGCAGTACATAGGGACGCCTATCTCGACGTGGTGCATCGGCATGGCTGCCAGCATCGCTGTGCTTCCGCTGGTGGCGGGGACTGTGGGTCAGCGCTACACTCTGCCTCACAGCCGCGTCCTGATCCACCAGCCCTACGTTGACCGCCTGGGAGGGCAGGCCACCGACATTGACATCCACGCGCGCGAGATGCTGGCGCTGCGCGACAACATCAACCGCATTCTGGCGACCCACACCAAGCAGACACTCGAACGCATAGAACACGACACCGACCGCGATTTCTTCATGTCTGCTGAGCAGGCGCTGGCGTACGGGCTGATTGACGAGATCGTTGTCAGGCACTCAGAAAAGCAGCCAGCGCCCGCGAGCGAGGAGGTCAAGTGACGTGAGCCGACCGGGCACCGAGCGACAACTCGGTCGTTGCTCTTTTTGCGGAAGGCAAGCGGCATACCAGGGAGCGCTGATCCTCGGCCGAGGCGGCGTCGGCATCTGTCACAATTGCGCTGTAACCTGTGCCGAGGTGGCGCAGAACGCGAGGGCCGTTCGACCCGCGCTTAAGGTCAGGTTGCCCAAACCCAAGGAGCTGTACCGGGCGCTGGAGCATTACGTCATCGGTCAGGAACACGCGAAGCGCGTGCTCTCGGTGGCGGTCTACAATCACTACAAGCGCATCGCGCTGAGCGCCCAGAGCGATGACGTGGAGTTGCAGAAGAGCAACATCCTGCTCATCGGCCCCACCGGCTGCGGCAAGACGCTGCTCGCGCAGACGCTGGCCAGGGTGCTCAACGTTCCCTTCGCGATCGCCGACGCGACATCTCTCACCGAGGCAGGTTATGTCGGCGACGATGTCGAGAATGTGCTGCTGAAACTGCACCAGGCTGCCGATAACGATACTGCGCGCGCCGAGGCCGGCATCGTGTACATTGATGAGATTGACAAGATCGCCCGCAAGGGGGAGAACCCCTCCATTACCCGCGACGTCAGCGGAGAGGGCGTGCAGCAGGGCCTGCTCAAGATTCTCGAAGGAACGAGAGCCAGCATCCCACCCCAGGGCGGCAGGAAGCACCCGCACCAGGAATGCATCGAGCTGGACTCGGCCAACGTGCTGTTCATCTGCGGCGGCTCGTTCGAAGGGCTGGCGGAAATAGTGCAGGCCAGGATGCGCTCGCAAGCAATCGGGTTTGGCGCTGCGCGCAGCAAACAGACTGAGCAGCCCGGAAACGGCGCGAGCCAAGTGATGCCCGATGACCTTCAGCGTTTCGGCCTGATCCCGGAGTTCGTTGGGCGCCTGCCGGTGGTAGTCGCCCTGGAGCCCCTTGAGAAGGAGGCCCTGCGCAGGATCCTGGTGGAGCCCAGGAACGCGTTGGTCAGGCAGTACCAGAAGTACTTCCGCTGGGAGGGGGTCAGCCTGCGGTTCACGACGGACGCCCTGGACGCCATCGCCGAGGACGCCCTTGCCCTGGGAACCGGGGCGCGCGGGTTGCGCGGGGTGATGGAATCGGTGATGACCGACATCATGTACGAACTGCCCTCGCTTCAGAAGGTCGCTCACTGCGTGATCACTGGCGATGCCGTGAGGGGGCGCGCTGAGGCCCTGCTGCTGACCAGGGCGCAGGCCAGGAAGCGGCGCTGGCAGGAGATGGCGGCTTAGAGCGCAGGGACATGCGGCTCGCGTAGGGAATAATAGTTAGCGAGGGGCTCGACGGCCCGCAACTGTCGCAATCGTAGGACAAGGAGTTTCTCGTGACGAGCAAAACGGCGGATGAGGAGCGCGTGGCTGCGATACCGGATGTCTTGCCGGTGCTGCCGCTGCGCGACCAGGTAATGTACCCGCGCCTGGCCGTCCCGCTTTCGGTGGGCAGGGAGAAATCTGTGCTGGCGGTGGAGCATACCCTTCAGGGGCACCGCTTCATCCTGATGGTGGCGCAGCGCCGGGTGGAAGTTGAAGACCCCGGTCCTGATGAGCTTTTCGGAATGGGGACCGTGGGCCTGGCGACGCACGTGCTCCGCCTGCCGGACGATACGCTCCGCCTCGGGGTTGAAGGCCTGGCGCGCGTGCGCATTGTTGAGTGGCTGCGCACCAGCCCCTTCCTGGAGGCCCGCGTCGAAGTGCTGGCCGAGCAGCCCCAGCCCAGCACCGAGGCCGAGGCCTTCATGCGCAGCACCCTCGCGCAGCTTCAGCGCGCCGCCGAGTTGGGCAACAGGAACATCACCGATGAAGCTCTCAGGAGGGCCAGGGAGCTGGAAGACCCGGGCGGGCTGGCGGACCTGATCGCATCGCTGTTGACCATCAAGGTGGAGGCCAAACAGGAGGTGCTGGAAACCCTCGAGCCGCTGCGCCGACTGGAGAAGGTCGCCGAGCTCCTTGCCCACGAGATCGAGGTGCTGGAGATCGAGCGCCGCATTCACTCGCGCGTCAAGCACGAGGTGGAGGACGCGCAGAAGGAATTCATCCTGCGCGAGCGCATGAAGGCCATCCAGCAGGAGCTGGGCGAGCGCGATGAGCGCATGATGGAACTGGATGAACTGAAGGAGCAGATTGCCGCTGCCCAGATGCCCAAGGAGGTGGAGGAAAAGGCGCTCAAGGAGGTTGACCGGCTCGAGAAGATGCCCGCTGCCTCGCCCGAGGTCGTGGTGGTGCGGACCTATCTGGACTGGCTGATCGGGGTGCCCTGGAGCAAGCGCACCGAGGAGAAACTTGACATCCGGGAGGCGGAAAAGGTCCTGGAGGCAGACCACTACGGCCTGGAGCGCATCAAGCGAAGGATCCTCGAGTACCTGGCCGTGCGAAAGCTGAATCCCGCGATGAAGGGGCCCATCCTCTGCTTCGTCGGCCCTCCGGGAACGGGCAAGACTTCGATGGGCAAGTCCATCGCGCGCGCCACCGGGCGCACGTTCGTTCGCATCAGCCTGGGAGGCGTTCGCGACGAGGGCGAGATCCGCGGCCACCGCAGGACATATGTCGGGGCGCTGCCCGGCCGCATCATTCAGGGCATGAAAAACGCCGGCAGCCGCAATACCGTTTTCATGATGGACGAGGTTGACAAGATCGGGCTTGACTTCCGCGGCGACCCGGCCGCTGCGCTGCTGGAGGTGCTCGACCCCGAGCAGAACAACTCGTTCAGCGACCACTATCTCGAGGTTCCTTTCGACCTCTCCGAGGTGATGTTCATCACCACCGCCAACTTCCTCGACCCCGTACCTCCGGCGCTCAAGGACCGCATGGAGGTGATCGAATTCCCCGGCTACATCGAGGAGGAGAAACTCAAGATCGCCCAGCTGTTCCTGGTCCCGAAGCAGTTGAAGGAACACGGCCTCACGAAGGAACAGCTTTCGTTCCAGGAAAAAGGCATCCGCTCCATCATCCGCTACTACACCTGGGAAGCGGGGGTGCGCAACCTCGAGCGCGAGATCGCCACCATCTGCCGCAAGGTCGCGCGCGATGTGGCACAGGAGAAGCGCACCGTGGGTCGGGTGACCCCTGCCACGCTGCACAGATTCCTGGGGCAGATCAGGTTCCGCTACGGCCTGGCCGAGAAGCACGATCAGATAGGCGTTGCCACAGGCCTGGGCGCGACCCAGGTCGGCGGCGATATCATGTCGGTCGAGGTTGCCCTGATGAAGGGGCGCGGCAGCACGACCCTGACGGGACACCTTGGCGATGTCATGCAGGAGTCCGCCAAGGCCGCGATCTCCTATACGCGCGCGCGGGCCAAGGCGCTTGGCCTGGACGAGGATTTCTACCGCCGCATCGACATCCATATCCACGTGCCAGCGGGCATGACGCCGAAGGACGGACCTTCCGCCGGGATAACGATGGCGACGGCACTCGTTTCCGCGCTCACCAAGCGCCCGGTGCGCAAGGACGTAGCCATGACCGGCGAAGTGACCCTGCGCGGGAGAGTGCTCCCCGTGGGAGCCATCAAGGAGAAGGTGTTGGCCGCACATCGCGCCGGCCTGACCACCATAATCTTGCCCAGGGAGAACGAGAAGGACCTCGAGGAGATTCCACCTTACGTGAAGCGCGACCTGAAGTTCGAGTTCGTCGAACACATGGACGAGGTTCTGCGCAGCGCGCTGCGCGACGGCCTGCCTTCCGCGCAGCAGAGCCCGGACGAGGCCAGCCCGCCCGCCGCAGAGCAACCCACAGAAGTCGGCAACGAAACATGAGACGGGGCACTGCCTGACGCTGAAGCCTGTGGGGCGGGGCGCGTGCTACTCTGCGAAGCAGCGCTTCGCTGCGGAGCACGAGCCGACGCGCGCCTTTCTGTTGGCGCGCACCCTGAAGGGTGCGGCTACCGGTTTTCGGTGCGAAGCGGAGGCTCACCATGAAATTAGCAACTTGGGTGATGGCCATTCTGGCCTTGGCGCTGGTAATCGTCGCTTACTTCAGGGGCCACGCGCATGTGGCGGGGCTGAAGGTCGGGGGCCGCATGTTCGTGCAAGTGCTGCCGATGCTCATCGCATCCTTTGCGATTGCCGGCATTGTTCAGGTGCTTGTCCCAAAGGAAGCGGTTGCTAGGCTGCTTGGCCCGGAATCAGGGTTCAGAGGCATAATGATCGGCTGCGTGGCAGGCGCGCTCGCCCCAGGCGCCCCATACATCAACTTCCCGATTGTTGCGGCCGTCTATCAGGCAGGGGCCAGCGTCGGCACCGTTGTGGGCTTCGTCACCGCCTGGGCCTTGTGGCAGGTTGCCCGCATCCCGGTCGAGGTTGCGATCATCGGCCCGAAAATAACATTGGTGCGGGTGCTGGCGACGCTTGTCTTTCCACCGCTCGCGGGCTGGTTGTCGCTGCCCCTCGGCCGCTTGCTCATCCGCTAGCCCCGCATGCACTTGTAGGGGCGGAGCGTTGGTCGGCGCACTTCTGTCGAGGTAGCACAGGTCCCTCTGGGATGCCGTTGGCACCCAACGGGATGCCAGAGGCATTTCAAACCTGTGCCACCCTCGAGGAAGACGGGAGCAGCGTTGCTGCTCCCCTACGGGAGTTGTAGTGACCGCAGGTGCGGGCCGACTGCGAAGTACAGGGTTTTTCCGACCAGCGGGCCGGGTATGTCCAGTTTGCCAGGGATGTTAGTCAGCACTTCAACGCTTCGCGTGCCGGGTTCAATGCGATAGACGACCTCCGTGGTTACGCCGTAAACCTTCCCATCCTGCCCAATCTGCAGTGAATTGTCCGGGGCGCCTCCTTCGGGTATGGGCAGATGCCTAACGAACTTCCTGGCAGCCGGGTCGAAGACAAAAATCTCGCGAAAATCCTTGCCGCGCACGCTCTGCCCGTGCGCGATGCCGTAAATCATCCCGTCCGGGGCGGCGACCAGCGCCGCGATAGCGTGCGTGCCCTGGCGCGGAGCGCGCTGCCACACTTTCGTCTCCTTCACCGGGTCCCACAGGAAGAGGGCCGCTTCTTCCGCCTTGGGCTGCGTGCCGCTGCCCCCAGAGATCGAGGTGCCGCCGACTATCAGTTGCACCGACTCAGCCCACGCCAGCGCGCAAACGCTCTGGTCCTGCAGCACGTGGCGGTAGCTCTTCTTCTCCCCCGTCTTGGGATCGTACCATGCGAGCGGGCCGCCCCAGATGCCGTAATTCGGATACGATGCAGTCCAGACTCGGCCCAGCGGCCCGGTCAACATCGAGCGCGGCCGGTACGAGATGTGCTCATCCATGGGGCCGAGGTCGCGCGGGTTATCGTTCGGCTCGCTGCCGAAGTGATAGGGTTTGCCCGGATCATAGACTGACAGCATCGCCGCGGGGTAGGAGCAAATATAGAGTTTGCCATCCAGGTTCCCCATCGAGTAAGCCTCTCCGGCTGCAGGACTGCACCGCCCCAGGTCCTTTACCTCGCCTGTCTGCGGGTCGTAGCGGTAGAGATGCAGGGGCATGATGCTCGATCCGTAGATCTTGCCGTCGGGGCCAAGGTGCACCAGGAAAAGGCTGCTTCCGGCGGCCTGATATTCCAGGTGGAACTGGCGCTTCGTCCCAGCGGCCTTGCTCTCGATCACCAGCTCTCGGTACTGCTGATCCTCTGCGTCGGAGAAGTAGAACGTTGATCCATCGGCGAGCAAGCGAGCAGGCTCCGCAGGCGGCGCCTTGTCAACCGGCCTGATGTTCATGCCCTCGATTCGGTAGTTGCCCTCGCTCGAAACGATGTAAAGGTTCTTGTCGGTCCCGCGCATGAGGTAAACCGACTTGCCCGGCTCCCCGGCCGTGACCATGGGGCCCACCGTCTTCTTCTCGCCCGTCTTGGGATCGAGGAGAACGATGTGCGGCTTAGTCATCCGGATCTCAGATGCGACTATTCCATCGGGCGCGACCAGCGGGTAGCAATACATGTCCACCTCGTCCATGCGCCCGTAGCGCCTGAATTCGCCGGTCTTCGGATCGTACCGCGTCAGGCCTGCGGTTCCGTAGCACCCGATGAAGAGGCTGTGGTCAGGGGCCTCGTCAATGCGGCAAGGGAAGGTGTCGTCGGGCGGGTTTATCGCGCCCAGGTCCTCGATTTTGTCCTTCTTGGGGTCGAACCGGAGAAGATGGCCCGAATAGGCAGCGCCGATGTAAAGGCGGTTGTCGCTGGCCCATATCACGGTGATGGGGTAGTTCGAACCGGGAACTGGTGCGAGGTATTGCTTGAATTTCCCGTTCTGCGGGTCAATCCGCAGTACGATCAGGTTATCGCCCTGCTGCCCCATCGTCGCATAGAGGCACTCCTTGCCAGCGGCGTCAGCCCCGACGAATAGCCGCACCCAGTTTACCCCCCTCACCGGAATCCCAAGTTCTTTCACCTTCGCATCTGCGCTCGCGTTCATTACCGCTCCTGCGACCAGCATTGTCACGATAACCGCCGTGATTCGAAACATCAACCCACCTCCATGCCAACCCGTGCCGTGGTCCTACTTCGTCGCGCGGAAGAGAATTCCTCGCCGCCCGGCGCGGCCCGGTGTAGGGCAAGCCCGCTCCGTCGCCATAGCTTTGGAGCGTCAGCGCCTTGTGGCTTGCGGGAAGCCGTTGCTGTAGGGCGCGGGTTCCAGCCCGCCCGGATTGCGCAGGCAGTGCCGCGGAAAGCGCGGCAGGGCGCAGAGGCCCGCCCTACACGGGATGCGGAGTGCCGCGCCGGGCAATGTCCTCGTTCAGCAGGGCGAGAAGGCGGGGAGTATCATCGCAGGAAAACACCCAGTCCCTGCGGCGCCCTTCCACGCGAATGCGCACGCCATCGCCAAAGCGCGTGTTGTAGCATACGGCCCCTGCGGCGACGCGGATTCCGATGCCCCCATATTTCCAGAGCGTGATCTTCTCCAGCTCGCAGGACACGATATTCTTCAGTGGCACACTCGGCCGAAACAGCCAGAATCCGAACGACAGGTTCTGATCGTCAAGGACGATTTCCATCTGCCTGAGCCAGAGCCAGCAGACAACGAGCGCGGCAGGTCCGACGAGGGGCAGCGCCTTTGCGGGCCCGACCAACTTGGGATCGTGCATCGCGGGATAGACTGCGGCCGCCATCCCGATAGCGCCGATGAGGAAGACGGCCTGCAACCATGGGGCCAGCGGCTGCACTTCCCGGAACCTGATCCTCGCCTCGCGCAAGTAATCCATCGGCGAATGCGGCCCTCCTGTCCACGGCCTATCGCGCACCACATCACCCGCACCAACACCGCGCGATTGATGATGCGAGTTCCACGCGCTGTTTCGGTCTCCTCTCTTGCAGGCGCTTCGGCGGGGAATGCGAAGGAACAAAGGGCCTGCTTCGCCGGTTAGTGATGTGCGGGCGGAAGGAGAGGTGCAGATGGAATATCGGCGTCTTGGCCGGTCGGACCTTCAGGTTTCCGTAATCAGCCTGGGCTGCTGGCCGTTCTCGGGCGGAATGTGGGGCGATGTGGATGACAAGGAATCAATAGCCACCGTCCACTGGTGTCTGGATCACGGCGTCAACTTCCTCGACACCGCTGAAGCCTACGGGGACGGCAGGTCCGAAGAGGTCGTCGGGCGCGCACTCAAGGGCAGGCGCGACAAGGCGATCGTCGCGACCAAAGTAAGCCACGATTACAGCAAGGAAGGCGTGATGAAGGCGGCCGCAGGCAGCCTGCGGCGCCTACAGACCAACCACATTGACCTGTACCAGATACACGGGCCGAGTTCACAGGTGCCGTTCTCCGAGACGATGGAGGCGCTGCTCAAACTGAAGGAGCAGGGGAAGATACGCTGCATCGGGGTTTCCAATTTCGACGTGGCCCAGATGAAAGAAGCCTTGGAGTCTGCCCGTTTCGAATCGCTGCAGCCGCCCTATTCCCTGTTGTGGAGGCACATCGAGGACGACATCCTGCCGTTCTGCAGAGAGAGTGAAATCGGCGTGATAGCATACAGCCCTCTGGTCCAGGGCTTGCTGACCGGCAAGTTCACGAAAGAGAGCAAGATCCCGGAGGGCGACGTGCGCAACAGATGCGTGCTTTTCAAGGGGAAGGCTTTCGAGCGCTCGCTCGAGGTGGTAGAGGCATTGAGGAAGATTGCGAAGGCTCACGGGAAGACTACCGGGCAGGCGGCGCTCAACTGGCTGATCGCTCAGCTCGGCGTGACATCGGCGACAGTCGGGGCGAAGAGGCCGTCGCAAATCGAGGAGAACGCGGGCGCGGCGGACTGGCGCCTGACTGATAACGAGATCGAACAACTCCGCCGCCTGAGCGAGCCAGTGATGGCCCTGGTCAAGAACGAAAAGTGGATGTGGAAGTGGTAGGTGACGTGATCCGGCCTTGCCCGTGAGGGCCAGCCGAAGAGATCGAAGCGCGGCTGCGCCCGCCAATCTTGTCATTCTGAGCGAAGCGAAGAATCTCTCTTTCTTGCGTAGGGCAAGCCTTCACGGCTTGCCGGGCCGTCACAGCCGGGGGCGGCTGTGCCACACCTTGTAGGGCGGCCCTGCCCAGGGCCGCCGGGGCGAGCGTAGGCACGCCCGCCCTACACAACGGCAGGAGCCAAGCTCCTGCCCTGCGGGCTGAGAGTCATAAGGCCGATGTCCTTGCCGTCACTTGCTTTTGCCAGTGCGAGAATCGGAGCTTTACTGCCTTGACGTTATCGGAGCTCAGCGGGTTCATATGAGCGAGGACACACCGTGACTTGTAGACCTCCTCCACAAGGCTGGTGAACCACTCGAGACTAGGAAGCACGTCCGGCACAAAGTCGTTCTGGTTATGCCTGACAAGCGTAGACAGCTGCTTGAGGTCCAGGTAGTATATTTCGTGTTCGCCGCGGGGCTGGTGCCACGCATTGATCTGATCCTCGGCCATGCGCCCCTCAACGACCTTGCGCAGGCCCGGAGGGGCCTTGTTGTCCCACCAGGCATCGCCATACCGCTGCGCCAGCCTGCGCCTGATGGCTTCTCGCATGGAGTTCTCCAGCACGTATAGCAGGGGATAGATCGCGGCCATTTCCTTTGCCTCGCGCATGACTCGATCCGACAGGACAGGGTCTGCGAGCCTGAACTCAGTGCCGATCTGGATCACTCTTTCAGCACGCACCGATTTTCCCGACTTCGCGGGTCGAGTCAATTGCACGTCGGCCTGTGCAGCGGACACCTGCCCTCGGAGGATTTCACCTACCTTCTCACAGGTTGCCGGATCCAGGTCCTCCTCGATTTCGACGTGGTGTTCCGCAGCGAGAACGTAGGCAGCCATGTCCCGCGAGAACGTGTGATGGCGTTTCTTCGCATCCTTAACCTGGCGGTAGTACTCGGCAGTGCTGCAGCGGAGAACTTCTATGGTTTTCTCACGCAGCCGGCTGTTTATCATCGCGGTACCCCTGCCCTCCGGCGCTGTGTGAGTCCTTCGAGCGGCCCTTTTGCCCGGTAGCCACAGCGTTCTTCTTGGCTTTGCTCAGGGCGACGCTAACGGTTCCAGGAGTCGTTCCCACAATCCCAGCGATGGCGTGCCGGTCAAGCCCAGCCTGTGCTAAGACTTCGATCTGCTCCTTCTCAACCTTGCTGTCAGCCCTCATCTGCGCGCAGATCTGCAGTGCCAATAGTCGGGAGATAACGTCCAGCTTTGTTGTCAGTTCTGTCAGTTGCTCATCCCGAGTCATCTTTCTCCTCCCGTGGTTTATTCTTCCCCGGCTTCTTCTGCGACAAGACTGCCGTAACATACTTCGTGGATTTCCCCAGAACACGCCCAATCTGAGCAGGTGCTAAGCCCAGGCTGCGGAGCCGCATGATGCGGGCCGTCACCGAAATCGTGACCTCGGTGGCCGTCGCGATGCCACCAAGCAGTGCCACCACGAGATCGAGCTTTGCCGAAATGTCGTGTTTCCACTTCGTCTCTGCATCTATGGGCATATTACTTCTCCTCTTAGGTCCTCTGTTCTCGAAGCTGCGGAAACGGGGCCAGCAGGGTTACATACGTCGCCCCCCGCCCGGTCCCAGACTGTCTCACGATGCCACGCTCTACGGCTTCAGCGAGATACTGCTTAACTTCGTAGCCGGCTATGCCGCGGATGTGGTCCCGTATTTCCTGTTGTGTCCTGGGCTCGGCGCAGAATTCCAGGATCCTGCGCCTGCGCCCCTTAGTCCATTCCTTGGGCAGCACCTCCTCAACGGCCCGTTGGTTCGCAAAGCGCAGAATCGTTTCAATCCGAGCCAGTGCCGGAAGGATCGCCTCTCGGCAGCCTTCCATTGCCTCTTCTTCCTGTTCAGCTGTATCTACGGCGTTCATGGTTCCTCCTTTGCTTGGTGCCTGCCGCGCATACCGGCGGGCAGATCATTCATGCGGCGCCACGCTCAGTTTCTTACCTTTCAGTGGCGGCTTTTTCGCTTGGTGCAAGGTGACGCTTACGGTGTTGCGCGTTGTGCCGAGCAACTCTGCAATGTCCTTGGGTGTAAAGCCGACGCCCGCGAGGCGCAGGATGTTCTCTCTCTGCGTCCTGCCCTCGGCGACTAGGAGGGCCAATAGCCTGGCCACTCGGTCGAGCCCCTGAACAATATCTGCTGTCGTGGCCCGTGCATCCGGGTCTACGGCTTCCCAGCTCCTACGCGTCGCCACTGCTTGCCACCTCCGGCCTAATTGGTCCCTGCGGACTGGTCTTGCCGCGCGCTCGCTGAAGCATCACCCTAACCGCGTTAGCCGTTGTGCTGAGCAAAGGCGCAATCTCCGAATGTGTCATGCCAAGGCGGGTCAGGATGAGAGCGATGTCAGCCGCCGCTCTGCCATCGTCGCGCTCGTGCTGCACTAAGAGCGACAGCATCCCTCGCAACGTCAAGTCAATGCTTTCGAGCGTTTCACGCTTCTTCATCGGTCCTCCTTTCATCGTCCTTTCGCGTCGGCATTAGGACCTGGGCACAATCTAGCACGTTTGCGGCGGTCTGTCAAGGCCCCAGATCAGCACTTTCAGGGCTCGCGCTCATAGCCCGGATGCCACGTGATTAGTCAATCTGCACAAGGCGGTGCGGGCACAGGCTGACCCTTCCGCGCGGACAGCTGGCGTGCGCGGGTTCGCCGGGGCCCACACGTGCGGGGCCAAAGAGCCTCTGGCCTAATGCAAGCGACACTCGTCGCTTATAGGCGCATGGAGGAGGGTATAGTTTCGCGGGGGATGCGAACTGCTGTTTGATGCCGAGATAAACCGCTGGTTGCCAGGCTTGTGTGGCCTGGTCCGTGGCCCCCTCACAGGTTCCGGCGCGGGTGGAGCCAGAGGTCAACGGGATACTTCAGGTCGGCAGGAGGGGTGAACGGGAAGGCTACGCGCTTGCCTACCCCCGCTGAGTGGTAGGCGGCGAGCATGATCTGCAGAACGACTTTGCCGTCCTCGCCCGATTCGACCAGCGGCTCGCGGCCCAGCATCGCGTTGACGAAGTTCCTCATCTCCTGCGGGTAGCCGTTCTCCCAGAGCCATTCGTACTCGGGGAACGACCAGCCCTTGTTCTTGCTCGTGTCGTTCGGATAATCGGAGGGGATGCCGATGTCGGAGTAAACCTCGAGGCCCATCCCCTGTCCGAGCAGGTCGGCCTTGGCCCGGCCCTTGGTGCCCAGGACTTCGGCGATGCTTATCATGCCGCCCTGGCGCACCCACCCGCTGACAGCGGTGGCCTGCTGGCCGTTGGCGAAGTCAATCAGCACCTCCACGCGGTCGTCAACAGGCTCCCAGTCCTTGCCGGGGGCCAGTTTGCGGCGGCGCAGTTCGGCCCTGTCGAGCTGCAGGGTGGCGGCGCGCGCGGTGACGGCCTTCACCTTGGGCTTGCCCAGGAACCAGCGGCAGAACTCGATGGCGTGGCAGGCCATGTCCATCATGATGCCGCCGCCGGAGGTCTGCTTGCCGAAGAACCACGGCGAGTATGCGCCGCCGTGCTCCTCGATCTGGTAAATGTGCATTATCCCGCCGAGCGCGCCGGAGTCGGCGATGCGTTTCATCTTCACGTATTTGGGGATGAAGCACAGTTCCTCGGCATAGGCGAGCACGCGGCGGCTTTTCTTGGCGGCGCGAATCATGGCGTCGGCGTCGGCCAGTGTGAGGCAAAGAGGCTTTTCGCAGATCACGTGCTTGCCGGCCTCGAGGCACTCGATGCCGATGGGGCCGTGCAGGTAATTGGGCAGGCTGAGAGAGACCACGTCCACCTCGGCCTTGTGCAGCATCTTGCGAAAGTCGTCGAACACCATCTTGACCCCGAAGCGGGCTGCGTGCCGCCGCGCGCGTTGCTTGTCGGGGTCGGCTACCGCCGCGATCTCCACGTCGGGAATGGTGGCGAACGAGAGGGCGTGGATCTTCGAGATTTCACCGGTGCCGATTTGCCCTATTCTCAGTTTCCGCATTTCTCGTCACCTCCTGGTGTAGGGCAAGGGCTTGCCCCTTGCCGATCTGACGGCAAACGACAAGCGTTTGCCCTACATTGTCACTGCAATTCGTCGAGGTTCGCCATCACCTTTTCGACTGCGGCGACTATGTCGTCCATGTCCTGCTGGCTGCCCAGAAGAATGTGGTGCAGTATATTGATGGACTCGTGCCTCGAGGCGCGCTCCGCAACAGGGCATGAAACCTTGCTATAGTCGAAAGGCAGCAACTGCGGGAACTCGCCCGCGCTCGGCTGCCACAGGCGGCTGCGGTAAATCGGGGTGTATGGGTCGCTGAGCGGGATGCCCTCCGCGTTTATCGCCGCTCGCACAACCGACCCTGAGACTTTCGTTCCGGTGTACCTGAAAGTGTACTCGTAGAGAGACTGCCGCTCGACGCGCGGATCGCGGAACATCGGCTTGCAGTTCGGGATCTTCGCTATCCGCTCGTCGAGGTAGCGCATGTTGGCCTGCTTCTTCTCCACCTGCGGAATCATGTCGGGCAAGTGGCCCAAAAGAACGGCGGCCTGGAAACCGCTGATGCGGTTATTGTCGCCCACGAAGGTCTCTTCGCGAGCCAGGGCAGTCTCATCGTGGCGCGAGGCGTCCGCGGCCATCTCCCCCTCGTAGGGCCTGCCGCAGTTGAGCAGCGAGAAAGCGCGCTTCAGCAGGGTGAAGTCATTGGTGATCAGGATGCCGCCCTCACCGCTCGCCAGCACCTTGCTCTGCTGGCAACTGAAGGACCCGAAATGGCCGATGGAGCCCGCCCCCTTGCCGCGCCAGAGCGAACCGTGGGTGTGGGCGCAGTCCTCGATCACCCAGAGCCTGTGCTCTGCCGCGATGGCCGTGATGGCATCCATGTCGGCCATGCACGAGTAGAGGTGCACCGGAATGATGGCCTTCGTCCGGGGTGTGATCTTGCGCTTTACATCTTCGGGGTCAATGCAGTAAGTGTCGGGGGTGATGTCCGCGAACACGGGGACGGCGCCGACGCGCAGGGGAGCGGTGGCTGTCGCCACCCATGTGAGCGCGGGGACGATAACTTCATCGCCGGGCATCACGCCGACGGCACGCAGGGCGATGCGCAGGGTGTCCGAGCCGTTGGTAACGCACCATCCGTATTTCGCGCTGTGAAGTTCGGCGAACCTCTGCGCGAACTCGAGTTCTATCGGCGTGCCCTCGCCGTAGAAGGACCACTTCTTCTCGCGGTAGGCTTGAACCAGCAGGGCCTCCGCCCGCTCGTTGGGGATCGGCCAACCTTGAAACGGCTTCTGGCGGTGGGGCTTGCCACCCTTCATTGCTAGCTGGGCCATGATGTCCTCCGTCCGGCAGCCAAGTTCGCTACCCGCCGCCGAATACCTGCACTCCTCAGGCAGCATGCGCCTGGGACTGCACTTTGTGGATTGCCTCCAGGTACTTCTCGGCGAGACCCGGCGCGGGGTCGGTATAAGGAGGAAGCGAAACGATCCTTTCGTGCACTTCCTCCGAAACGGGCAGGTCGCCCTGCTTGTAGCCGCGATAGTCACCGCACAGCGGCCCGCGGCCGCGCGTGAAGATATCGAACCCCTTTTCAAAGAGAAGAAGCCGGTGCAGCAGCCCATATCCGCCGCCGCCCGCTTTCAGCCCCTCGGCCCGCAGTGCAGCGATGAAGTCGGCGGTGGACATCCCACCCGTCTTTTCGGGGTGGTGGATCAGCGGGAAAGAGTAGAAGCCGCCGGGCTCGGCGCCATCGTAGCGGCGCAGCGGAGAAAGGCCCGGCACATCTGCAAGCCCCGCCTCGATGGCCTCCACCCACTTCCGACGGCCCTCGTTGAGAGCCGGCAGGCGGTGCAACTGGACCCCGGCAACGCCAATCGCGACCGGGTGGGAGCGCAACTTCATGCCAAGGCCGAGCGGCTGGTAATCCTTGTATCGTTCGGTGACGAGATCGAGGCCGCCCATGCGATTGCACTGGCTGACGAGCACCGCGCGCTCGAAATACTCGGCATTGTTGCTCACCACCATCCCGCCCTCGCCCGCGCTCACCGGCTTCGATCCCTGAAGGCTGAAGGCGCCGATGTCTCCGATGCTGCCGACGGGCCGGCCGCGATAGAGCGCGCCGTGCGCGTGGGAGCAATCCTCGATCACGGGGATGCCGTGCTCGCGGCCGATCTGCATGACGGCATCCATATCGCAAACCCAACCCCACAGATGAACGACGACGATGGCCTTCGTTTTCGGCGTGATGCGGCGGCGGATGTCTTGCGGATCCGCGAGAAGTGTCGCGGGGTCAATCTCGCAGAAAACCGGCCTTGCTCCAAGCAGCAGCGCCGGCCCGATGGTGCAGATCCATGTGTAGGTCGGGCAGATAATTTCGTCCCCGGGCCCCAGGCCCACGCCGAAGTAGGCGGCATAGAGTGCGCTGCTGCCGTTGCACACCGACATGCAGTAGCGCACATTGCAGAACTTCGCGAACTCCTCCTCGACCTGTCGCACGGTTTCGGTTCCGCCGCTCAGTTCGTTGCGCAGAGTCATGTCATAGGCGAGCTGCGCTTCCTCCTCCGTCATCTGCCGCCACCGGTCGGGGCTTTCCGGCTTCTGCTCCTGCGTCTGAACGAATACCGGCCGCTCACGCGCCATGCCAAACACCTCCCGCCACCAATGATGATTCCCGCTCCACTCTTCCGCCGGCCCTATTCTCTAGATTCCGCCCGCACATCCCAGACTCCTGCCACTAGAAGTCCCACACCATCCAACAAGTAGTCTTCAAACATCAACCATTCCCCGGACCAGTGAGAGCAAAGTCTCGACATCCTGTTGGAGACGAGAGGCAGCTTCTGCTTTCATCTCACCGTAGCGTTTCTGCATCCTTGTGGGGTGCAGGTCGGCCACCAGTTCTTCTACGGTGCGAAGGAGAATGTTGACCCACATGCGCGTCGCAGCCAGGTCCTGAGCGTCACCCGCTACTCTTTGCCAATCGCCGACGAACCTCTTCATCACCTGCTCGAACCGCACCGCGATAGCATCCAGGCTTACCGCCAACTGCTCGCGCTCCGGCCGCGGCAGAGGGACTAGGCGTCCTCCTCCAGGCGACTTGCCGGCGGCCACCTGTCGAATCTCGGACAGATGTTGCAGCACGGTGGTATGCGTGGAGACCAGGTGTGACTTGTGATGCTGCTGCATGATTCTGCCCTCCTCAACGTCCCGCGCCCTGCGGCCCGTCGGCCAGCCATCGGCTGGTCCCCGCCTTGACGCCCGATTCGCCTGATACCACACGGAGCGCGCGCCAGGCTGCCTGCTCCTCGTCCCTGGTTGTGTCGCGGCGCAGTCGCTGCTGGCACTTTCGCAGGTGCGATTGCATCTCATCCACCAGGCGGCGCAGGTGACACCGCTGCGCTGCCTCGACCCATTGGCTCACCCCACGGTCTTCCACGGCCGATCGCAAACAGAGAAAATGAGGAATGCAGACACCCCTGCCCTGTGCGTAGGACTCGCGGAACGAGTCGTCCTGAATCAGCGTCGCCAGCGCTCGAATGTAGAGGCTCTCTGCCTCCGAGCACAGGCTGCATGCCTGGCAGCGGTCCTCCCTCCCCGTAAGAGCATCTTCCGCCACTGAACCCGTGAACTGGGCTGGGTCCTCGTGCAGGCTCGCAATCCCGTCAGCCAAGCGCGCCATGAGTTCAGAGAGGGAAACATCCAGGCCCTGCTGCGAAGCGATGCGGCCCAGCGCATCGAGATGCTCGGGGCAGAACCCCCTTCGCTCGCAAAAGCGCTCGCGGATTGCCGGGACAAGCGCCGAGAAGTATTGCCACTGCGCGAGGAATACGTTGAGATCCTCCGACATCAGAGCACACACCACACAGTCGGGCAGGTGAATCCCGCTGCGCACGAGGGCAGTCGGGTCGCCCCCAAGGGCAGGCCTGTGGGCCCATCGGCCCGACGCGTCTGCCGGAGGTTCCGCACGACGTCCATCCAGGTATTCTATCGCCCCCAGCCCGCACGCACCGAGGGAGGTATCCACCTCGCGCAGCAGCGGCAGCGCTTCCGCAGCATGCAGCCGCGCAAGCGCAACGCAGGCCGCATCCCTCGCGGCGCGCGGCCCTGTCGTTACGACGCGGCACAGCGGAGCAACTACGCTCCGGTCGCCAATTTTCCCCAGCGCCCTTGCTGCCGCCTCGAGGACGAATTCGTCGGCACCAATCTCCAGGACGCGGACCAATTCCGCAACCGCCTGCTGTTCTCGCCGCTCGCCGAGGATATTCGCTGCATGCTGGACGACCGATGCCGTGTCGCTGCGCAGGCCGGCGATCAGCCGCTCGGTGAAACCCTCTTCATCCGCTCGCGCTCGGCTGCACAGCGGACAGCGCGTCAGACCCTCCCCCCACTCGGCCCAGCACTGCGGGCAGTACCATTTCATCTCTTTCGCTCCCTTGCCAGTCCTGACCTCGCCAAACAAAAACGCTCCTGACCCGCGCACCGAATGCGCACCGATCAGGAGCCATCAGCCTCGTCGGCTGTTCGGGCGTATAGCTACGCCCAGGCGGCCTCCATCGCCGCCAATAGCCTACCCCAAAGAGAGCCGTTCGTCAATGGGATACCCACTGGCAGCCCGGTGAAGAAACATGGGGCAGAATTTCAGAAGTCGGCGCGGTCCTTTTCCAACCCGCGCAGATGGCAGGTGTCGTTTAGAAGGCACACCGACAACCCGGTTCCGTCGTGTTCCATCACGTTCAGGCAGCACGTGTCCTGCCGGATGCGCCAGAAAGCATCGTCGCCCAGTCCAAGCGCGGCGCACAGCAGTACCTTGTTGACCACCCGGTGAGAAACCACGGCCACGGTCGCGCGGGGATGGCGCGCGATGATCTCCTCAAGAGCCGCAGTCGCCCGCTCGCGCACCTCCGCCAGCATCTCGCCGCCGGGTGGGCGCACCAGGTGGGGCTCGGACAGCCAGCACGCATAGAGTTCCGGATATTGCTGCTCAACCTGCCGGCACTGCCAGCCCTCCCATTCTCCGTACGACATGTCTGTCAGTCCGTCCACGGCTTGCGGCTGAAACCCTGAGGTTCCCGTCAAGTGCTCTGCCGTGACCAGCGCCCTATTCAGCGGGCTGGAATAGACTGCTGACAGCCGCTCATCAGCAAGGCGTCTCCCGAGAGCCTCCGCCTGCTTGAGCCCTGTTTCGCTCAGCGGGATGTCGGCCCGGCCGCGGAAGACCTGCTCCCGGTTCCATTCCGTCTGCCCGTGCCTCACTAGCAGTACCCCAGTCATGGTTTCTCGACCTGAAGGTTGCGGGAGGTCGAAGTAAACCGGCCCCATCCGCAACGTGCATCTCCGAGAGCATACTGGGCTGCAGGTTTCCGGTCAAGTGACGCAATCCAACGTAACCGCTAACTGGGCGCGGGGTCTCCTGACCCCGCGGACGCGCGGCTTCGGGAGAAGCCGCGCGCGGTCAACCGGCTCGGCTGTGAGATTCCTCCCGCCGCATGTTAGCGGTTGTTTATTCCTCTCGCGCTTGACAGAGTCAAGAGATGGCCGCTAGACTGTGCGCGATTGTGAGGTGAGTAGTGAGCAAGGAGCACGACCATCTCATTGACTTGACCGGCGAGTTGGCACCTTACGCCCTGGTCAAGTGCAGGCTGGCCCTCGAGGAAGTGGCTGTCGGGCAGGTGCTCAGGTTTCTCGTCAGGGACGAGGAGTCCGTGCGTTCGATCAAGGTTTGCCTTCCATTCGACGGCGACGAGATTATCGCGGTGAACCACCTCGAAGATAACATAACGGAGATCGTTGCGCGAAAACTGCGCGATTGACCGCCGCGCAGGCCATCACACCATGCCAGAGAGTATCAGACTAACTAGCCTTTCGCACGGGGCCGGCTGAGCGTGCAAGGTCGCGGCGAGCGACCTGGCGCAGGTCTTGCGCTTCTTGCCGCCAATCACCGACCCGAATGTGCTCGTGGGCCTGGCCACGGCCGACGATGCGGCGGTGATTCGCGTCTCCGACGACCTTGCAATAACGCTCACCGTAGATTACTTCACGCCCGTGGTTGACGACCCGTACTGGTTTGGGGCCATCGGCGCTGCGAACGCGCTGAGCGACACCTATGCCATGGGAGCGGTGCCCGTTGCGGCCTTGAACCTGGTCGGCTTCCCCACGCGAAAGCTTCCGATGAGCGTCCTGGAGCAGATCATCAGGGGCGGCGCGGACAAGGCGGCCGAAGCCGGGATCAGCATCGTCGGGGGGCACAGCATTGACGACGCGGAACCCAAATACGGGCTGGTGGTAATGGGCAAGGTCAAGCCGGACAGGGTGGTCACAAATGCAGGCGCCCGGCCTGGAGACGTGCTCGTCCTCACCAAACCTATAGGCACCGGGATAATCTCGACGGCGGCCAAGGCGCAGATGGCTCCCGAGGCCGTGCTGCAGAACGCGACGCAGGTGATGGCCGCGCTCAACCGCGATGCTGCGGACGCGATGCTCTCGGTGGGGGCGCATGCCTGCACGGACGTGACGGGCTACGGCCTGTTAGGTCACTTGCGCGAGATGTGCGCGGCGAGCAAGGTGGGAGCCCGAGTGTCCGCCCAGAGCGTGCCCGTCATGCCAGGGGTGTACGAACTGGCCGAGCAGGGGTTCGTCCCGCGCGGGACCCACACGAACCTCGAATTTGTCAACGAGGTAGCCCGGTGGGACGACGAGATTGACGAGGTAATGAGATTGGTTCTCTGCGATGCGCAGACCTCGGGTGGATTGCTGATCGCGCTGCCGCAGGACAGGAGCGCCGCCCTCAGCGATGCGCTGAAAAAGCGGGGGGTGATGAGCGCGCAAGTGGGTGTGATCGTGGACGAAGAACCGGGGAGTGTCGCGGTCACACGCGACTGAGAGTGCTAGGCGTGCTTACCATACCTCGCAGATTGCTGGAACGTGCCATCAGCCATGCATTGCGCACGTACCCCAACGAGTGTTGCGGCATACTGGCGGGCAGGCAGGACGGCGACAAAAGGTGGGTGGTGAGCACGCGCGCGGTTCACAATCAGGCTGCGGGGTCGGCCCGGGACCGCTATACGATTAACCCGCTGCACTACATAAGAGTAGAGAAATCACTGCAAGCGTCGGGGCAGGTGGTAGTTGGATTCTATCACTCCCATCCGGAACACCCACCGTACCCATCGGCTTTCGACCTGGAGGCGGCGTGGCCCACGGAATCCCTCTCGTACCTGATTATCGGCGTGCGAAAAGAGGGCCCGGCGGAGTGGAAATCTTGGGTTTGGAGCCCGGATGGCCCCAGGCTGGAGGAAGAACAGGTGGAGGTCACCTGATTCGGGCAACGGGTGTCCAGGCCCGCACGTCCGCCGCCCCCGCATGGGTCGCCCGTTTTGGATCTCCCACGCGTTTTGCTGCCCAGGAAGGACAGGACTTTGCTCATTCTGTGGCGAAGCAGTCGTCATCGCTCGGTACCCAGGGGGTTGTCATGAGGACCATGAAGGCTGCCTTTCTGCACGGCATCGGCGATTTGCGGGTCGAAGGAATCCCAGTCCCTCAGATCACTGCCCCCGATGAGATTCTGGTGCACGTAAAGGCGGTAGGGATCTGCGGCTCGGACATCCACTTTTTCGAGGACGGCCGCATAGGCCCGTATGTCGTCGAGAAGCCGATCATTCTGGGGCACGAATTGGCGGCTGAGGTGCTGGAGGTGGGACCCCAGGTGACCGGCCTCAAGCCGGGGGACCGCGTGTCGCTGGAGCCCGGGGTGCCGTGCCGCAAGTGCTCGTTCTGCAAGTCGGGGCGCTACAACCTGTGTGCTACTGTGCCCTTCATGGGCACTCCGCCAACTGATGGAGCGTTCCGAGAATACTTGACCTGGCCGGCGGACTTCGCTTTCCGGCTGCCTGATGCCGTCTCGTGGGAGGAAGGCGCAATGGTCGAACCGCTGGCAGTTGGAGTCCAGGCCTGCCAGCGCGCGCAAATCACAGGCGGAGACAGGGTAGCGGTGTTGGGGTGCGGGCCCATCGGGCTGACCGCGCTGCAGGCAGCAGCCGGCTTCGGAGCGATGAAGATAATCGCCACAGATGTCATGCCCTCGCGCCTCGGCCTGGCGAAGGAACTCGGCGCCAGTGTGGTCGTCAACGCAGCCCAGACCGACCCGGTGCAGGCTGTCCTGGACGCCACGGAGGGCCAAGGGGTGGACGTCGCGCTGGAAACGGCCGGCACCGCGCAGACCGTCAGGCAGGCTTGCGCTATGGTGAGACGTGGCGGGGTGGTGGTGCTGGTCGGGATGCACACGCAGGATGAATTCGCGCTCCCGGTGATGGATGTGATATGCCGTGAGTACGACCTGCGAGGGGTTTTCCGCTACTGCAATGCGTTCGGGCCCGCGATTGCAATGCTGGCCGCGAATCGAGTCCGGCTGAAACCCCTGCTGACACATGTTTTCCCACTCGAGCAGATTACCTCTGCGTTCGATGTCGTGAGAAAGCAGAAGGACACATCAATCAAGGTACAGATTCAGCCCTGATCGGATCCGATGAACGACCCGGCCGCTGAGGCGCGAAAGCGCATGGTGGAGCACCAGCTGCGCGCGCGGGGGATCAGCGATTCGCGCGTGCTGGCCGTCATGGAAAAAGTGCCCAGGCACCTTTTCGTCCCGGAGTCTGACATCGCGCGCGCCTACGATGACCACGCGATGCCCATCGGCGCCGGGCAGACGATTTCGCAGCCATACATGGTAGCAGTGATGACAGAGTGCCTGGCGCTCACCGGATTCGAGCGCGTGCTCGAGGTGGGAACCGGGTCCGGCTACCAGGCAGCCGTGCTGGCGGAACTCTGCGCTGAGGTCTATACTATCGAAAGGGTGGAAAGCCTCGCCGAGCGAACGCGCGATCGCTTGGCGAATTTGGGCTATCACAATGTGCACATCGTCGTGGGAGACGGAACGCTGGGACTCCCGGATCATGCACCCTACCAGGGCATCCTTGTGACTGCCGGCGCCCCTAAGATAGCCAACGCCTGGGTGCGGCAGTTGGAGGAGGGCGGCCGGGTGGTAGTGCCGGTAGGGGACCGTTGGAGTCAGCAACTGATCTGCGCCACCAAGACGGCGGGGAAAATGCACCAGGAAAAGATTTGCGGGTGCGTGTTCGTGCCCCTGGTGGGCAAGGACGGCTGGCCCGGGGATTAGCCGCGAGCGAGAGGGACGATGAGCACCGTGGAAGGATATGTGGTCCTTCACCGGACGAGCGATGAGGCCGAGGCGGGCTTCATCTCCTCCATGCTCCAACAAGTGGGCATCCGCTCCATTGTGCAGCAGGAGCCACCAAGTTTCGTGTCCACGCAGCCGTCGTTTCTCGTGCTTGTGCACGCCTCTCAATTCCCGGAGGCAAAGCAGATGCTCGCGGAACAGTTACTGGAGGAGGGCGAGGCCGTTCCCTGGCCGGAGACCGAGAGTCAGCGCACGCAAATCGTGCCACGGTCCGCTGGCCTGCCCCAGGAGGAGACCAGCACATGGCGGTTCCTGATACTGCTGGCGATCGCGGTGGTGATTCTCCTGATTCTCGGCCACGGCGGGCGAAGGTAGGTATTGCATCCGGCGGGTTGCGCTGGGTTGTACCGGCATTGGCAGGTTTGCCATCAGCGGGTAGGATATACGCGGCGCCAAGGAGGAATCGAATGCAGGACCGTGGTCTTGTGAGAACAGCGAGGGGGCCTCTTTTCCCGATACTTGTCTTCATTGCAGCGACGCTTGCCACGGGCGCCTGGTGCCGGCAGGCCACTATCAACGGCAGGCGCTGGGTCCTCGGAAGTGGCCCGGATGCCGTTCCGGTGATTGAGGTCTGGGGCACGCCCTACGAGATGGGCTGCGCGCACGGGCGGCTGGTCAAGGGTGAACTGCGCACATACTACGAGACCTTTTTCAACGTGATCAAGAAGGAGATGTCCGTCAAAGACGAGCAACTGGATGCTGCCTGGGCGGTAATGTCAAAGCACATCGCCCCCGAGTTCAAGGAGGAAATGAAGGGGCTCGCCGAAGGCGCGCAGGTTCCGCTGAAGTGGGTGCACTGGATGCACATCATTCCCGACCTGAGTTGGCTGCCGCCGTTTCATTATCAGTGCAGTTATTACGCGGCCTGGGGCAAGGCGGTGCCCGACGGCCACCTCTACCAGATGAGGGCGCTCGATTACTGGATGGAGGCCCATGTGCAGGACAAGCCGGCGATCATTCTCTTCCGGCCGAACAAGGGGAACGCCTTCGCCACCGCCTCGTGGATCGGAGTCGTTGGCGCGATCACTGGAATGAACGCCAAGGGCATCGCCCTGAGCGAGATTGGCGACGGCTTCGGCGCCGAACACGAGACGATGGATGCGGAGCCCTGGATCTTCATGGCGCGCCGCGTCCTTCAGTACACCGGCAGTCTCGAGAGCGCCGTGAGGCTCATCCGGGACGCAAAGCGGATGAGTTCCTACGATTTCCTCATCGGTGACGGCAGGGCGAAGGACGCGCGGCAACTGGTGACCGCCAAGGACATCTTCAAGGAATACGACTGGAAAACGGCGCCCCACGACCAGCCCGTGCTCGAGGATGTCGTTTACCTCTCCATGGCAGTGGGCAACAAGGACTACAACAAGAAACTCTACGCGAGGCTGAAGGCCAACTACGGCAACCTCACTGCTAAGATCGCGCGCAGCGACCTGATGCCGCGCGTCGAGACGGGCGACCTGCACGCGGTAGCGTTCGATGCGACCGACCTGAAGATGTGGGTGGCTAACGCCGAGGGCTCTTCCCCTGCATATTCGAGGCCCTGCGTGATGTTCAACTTGAAGGCCGCCCTGCACCAGCCGGTTCCCCAATCCGGCGGCACCAACTAGGGCAGCCGTTTCCCTGATCTAGGGGCGGTTCGCGACCTGTCTTGAGCAAAGCCGAAGGAACCGCCCCAGCAGTGGCTAGAACCCATGTTGTAGGGCGGGCCTGCCCAGGCCCGCCGCGGCGGGCGCAGGCGCGCCCGCCCTACATTGGTATTCCGAATGCGCGCACCAAGAAGACGGCCATTTCGCCGCGGGTCAGGGGGCGGTCGGGGCAGAACCAGCGCGTGGTTCCTGATTTGCCGCAACCGTTCGTAACCGGGACGCCGCCAGGCCACGAGGCTGCATCGGCAAGCCTCTCGACGAAGCCGCAGGAGCGGCGAACGCTGGGCACATCCCTGAATACGCCGGAGCAAGTTGGCATCGGCGGCTTGCCAGTTGCGCGGCAGACGAACTTTGCGGCGTGTTCGCGCGGGACGGTCGCGTCGGGGCAGAACAATTTCTGCGAGCCCTGCCAACCGCACCCGTCAGTAACCGGCATTCCGCCCCAGGAGGCGGCGTCTGCCAGCCTCTCAACCCAACCATAGGCAGGATGCGTCTTCGGTACATCAGCAAACGTCGGCGTCGGGCTATCCAGCGCTGTCTTGCCCGCTGTCCTGCACAAGGCCTCCGCCATCACCGCCCTGGTAGTCGCGTCCGTTGGGCAGAATCGCGGCGGGGAAGCCGAGCACGCCGAGATTATTCCCTGCTGCGTTACTGCCTCGATCCAGGGTCTGAACGAATACGAGCAGGTAACATCGTCGAACAATACTCGCCATATGCTGTCCGAAACGGGGGCGGACTGGTTTCCGCACGAATCTTGGCACTGGAACCAGACGGTCTTCTCACCTCGCCCTGACGAAAGCCCCCTCCAAGCCGTCGTCCCATACGGTTGCCATGCTGACCACGTCTGCCCGTCATTGCTGAAGCGGCTCTGATTAGCGCCGGTCGCAGACAGCGTCAACGTAACGCCCGACTTGGAGGCGCACGCGGCCCCGCCGTTAATGGTGATGCTCGCGTTGGTCGGAGGGGCGGTGTCGAGCAGAATATCATCGCACATCTCCTGAGAAGTGTTGCTCTGCGCATCGCGGCACTGCATGCAGACGGTCTTCGTGCCGTCGCCTGCAGGAAGGGCCCAGGGTTTCTCATTGGCGCAGGGCTCCCAGGCGCTCCAATCGCCGGGATCATTCCGCAGACGCATTTCGGTGCAGCCTTGTGGGAAAACCATAGTCAGGCTCGCACTGGTTGAGCTCGTGCAGGAGGCGCCAGCGTTGATCGCGATTGCGAGGTCGGGCGGCCCAGAGGCCCCCCTGTCACGAACGAATATGTCCCATAGCCCATTTGTATCGCCTGGCACAAGGTTGGTGCCCTGAGACTGGAACGCCACGAACCGACCACCTTCGCTGATGGAGGGAAAGTCGGACTCGCGGTCTGCCTGCTCTCCCGCTGTGCTCACGCTCACGATTTCGGTGATGCCAGTGGCCCTATCGTTGACGAAGATGTCGGGTTGACCATTGGCGTCTTGCGGCACAAGGTTGGACGCCCCCGAGACGAACGCCACGAAGCGGCCGTCATCGCTGATCCCAAACTGTGTGCAATAGCCGTCCCCCTGCTGGCCCGAACTGCTGACGCTTACCCGCTCAGTGATGCCGGTGTTCCTGTCGCGAACGAAGATGTCGGGGCTCCAGTTGGTGTCGCCTGACACCAGGTTGGCGGCATCAGACCTGAAAGCCACGAAACGCCCGTCGGCGCTGAGATCGCCCCATCCCGACTCTCCGTTGGCTTGCTCACCTGAACTGCTGACGCTGACGCGCTCCGTGGTGCCCATCTGTCTGTCGCGAACGAACACGTCCCACGCCCCGTTCGTATCGCCCGGCACGAGGTCGCTAGCCTCGGAAGCGAACGCGACAAAGCGGCCGTCGGCGCTTAACGCACCGCCAATGGACACGTAATTCCCCTGACCGCCGGCGCTCGATACGGAAACCCGCTCCGTGGTGCCCGTCTGTCTGTCGCGAACGAATACGTCCATCCCGTTCGTATCACCCGGCACGAGATTGCTGGCCTCGGATTGGAACGCGACGAACCGGCCATCCGGACTGGGTGAACACCCCCAGGAGCTCTCATTGCCCTGCTCGCCTGAACTGTTTACGCTGACGCGCTCGGTGGTGCCCAGTAGCCGGTCGCGCACGAAACTGTCGTAAGCGCCGTTGGTGTCGCCTGGCACAAGGTTGCTGGCAGCGGACCAGAACCCTACAAATCGGCCATCAGCACTGATCGACACTGCCCCCGAGTCTCCGTTTGCCTCCTGGCCCGAACTGCTCACGCTGACGCGCTCAGTGGTGCCCGCGACGCGGTCGCGAACGAAAACATCCACGTCGTCCGTGGTCTTGCCTGGCACAAGGCTAGTGTCATCAGACGCGAACACCACGAACCGGCCGTCGGCGCTGATCATGGGCCCGCCGCCTCCGCGGCTCGCTTGCTCGCCCGCGCTGCTCACGCTCACGCGCTCGGTGGTGCCTGCCTGCGCAGCACCGAGCGCGAACGCTATGACGCAGATGGAGATCAGCAGACAGACGATGCCAGTCAGTCGGCAAAGCTGAAGCGATGCTTTCATTGCCCCCTCCTGCCCGCGGGTCGGTCCCGGCCCCCTGGCCAGCAGCCAACTATATCATAGCACGCCCCCCCCCGCCGTCAATATCGAACAGGGCAGGAATTCACCCCCACCGCCGCCTCCCCCGTCGAGGGGGAGGAGGGCGGTTTGGCATGCACAGCCGGGGGCGGCCGTGCCACATGAGATTCCCCTCGACTGCGGCTCCGAATCGGAAGAAGGCGGCGGGCGCAGGAACGCCCCCCTACACTGGGGTGAGGTAGTTGGTAGATGGCCGCAGGCGGCAGATACGTCGCCGCCCGATAGACCTTCACTCTCCTGCTGGTGCTTCGCCCTCGCGCTCTTTTGCGTGGCCGGCGCCGGCCAGCGCCCGTTTTATTGCGTCGCGAAGTGCCCGCGCCTGATCAAGGACTCGCTGCAGGCGGGCACGCAGTTGCTCATCATCCGGCGCGCTCTCCAGCGCCCCCTGCAGGTAGTCAACGGTGCGCTGGGCCTCGTCCATCAGGCGCTTCTCGATCTCCTCGCGGCTACCTTTCTCGGAGGGCTCGCGATTGGTTTGACTGTTCGGCCCCATCGTTGTCCGTGCCAACGGTGCTTTCTCTACAGGGAGGACGAAACCCTGCTGCAGAATCGTGTCATTGCATGTTGACAGTTCTGCGTGCCAATACTAGACTTCCGCGGGAGGAACGATAGTGGCCAGCGTGCGCATCGGACACAGTGCGGATGCTGATGATGCCTTCATGTTCTGGGGGCTGGCCTCAGGCAGAGTGCAGGCGCCTGGCATCCAGTTCAGGCACCAGTTGCGCGACATCGAGACCCTCAACCGGTGGGCGATCAGGGGCTGGATTGAGGTGACAGCGATGTCGGCCCACACATACGGGCACGTCTGGGATCGCTACGATGTATTGAGGTGCGGGATGAGCCTCGGGCGCGGCTACGGCCCCCTGGTGGTCGCCAGGGAGAAGTGTTCGCTGAACTCGCTTGCAGGTGAAACGATGGCGGTGCCCGGACGGCTGACGACCTCCTACCTGGTTCTTCGCCTTGCCCTGCCGGATTTCAGCCCGCTTTTTGTTCCCACCGATAAGGTGATGGATGCCGTGCTGGAGGGAAGAGCGCGGGCAGGCGTTCTGATCCACGAAGGCCAGCTCACCTACCGTGCGCACGGGCTGGAGAAGGTAACCGACCTGGGGGCCTGGTGGAAGCGGCGCACCGGGCTGCCGCTTCCCCTGGGCGTGGTCGCTATCAAGCGCGGGCTGGATGCATCGCTGTATAAAAAGGTGACGCGCGCCATCCGCGACAGCATCAGCCTCGCACAGCAGAACAGCAAGGAAGCGCTGGATTATGCTTCCCAGTTCGCGCCCGCCATGGACAGAAAGCAGTTGGCGCGCTTCGTCAGGATGTACGCTGGCCCCGAAGCAGTTGATTGCGGAAAAGAGGGTCGCAGGGCCCTGGAAGCGCTTCTCAAATCTGCCCATCATGCCCGCCTGCTCCACACCCCTGCGCGCATTGTGTTCGCGCGATAGCAGGAGCCGTGGAAATGCCCAAATTGACCCGGCTGAACGTCAGCGGCGAGACGGCGGCGAATAAGGCCGCGCGGGCTCGAGAAATCCTGAGCCGCCTCCACCGTTCTCGTCCCGACGCCAGGATCGAACTGAACTACTCCAACCCACTGGAACTCCTGGTGGCCACCATCCTTTCCGCGCAGTGCACCGACAAGAGGGTCAACGAGGTCACCAGAACATTGTTCGGCAAATACAGGACCGCGATGGACTACGCCTCAGCTAACCCCACCGTTTTTGAGCGCGAGATAAAGTCAACGGGCTTTTTCCGCAACAAGACAAAGAACGTCATCGGTGCCTGTCAGAAGGTCGTTGCGGAGTACGGCGACGAGGTGCCGGGGACGATGGACGAACTGCTCACCCTCCCCGGCGTGGCTCGCAAGACGGCGAACGTCGTGCTTGGAAATGCGTTCGGCGTTTCCAGCGGCATTGTCATGGACACGCACGTCCAACGCGTTGCGCGCCGGCTGGGCCTGACTAAGGCCAAAACCCCGGAGCAGATAGAAACAGACCTGATGGCCCTATTGCCGAAGAAAGGCTGGGTGGAGTTCTCAACCCAGGTTGTGCTGCACGGCCGCTACATCTGCACGGCGCGCAATCCCGACTGCCCGCACTGCCCTGTGGAGCCGCTCTGCCCCAAGATCGGGCTCTAGCGGCGGGCGGCCCGACCGCAAGCCTCACGCGGTTGCCCGTGGAGGTGTCTCCCAAGCGCGGTACTCGCTGAGAACGAGGGCGGCCAGCGGGTGGTCGCCTGGCATCCCCAGAATGCTGGGGATGGCCTTTTCCGGCCCCTCTGATTTCAGGCGCTCGCGCATTGTGACCCCCTGAGGGTCCTCGGGGCGGTAGTAATGCAGCACAGCAGCCATGCCGCGGGCCAATTCGCGGCACGGCAAGCCGTATTGCAGGGCCAGCTCAGCCGGGGCGACGAACCGCTCCATGCGAGACAGCTTCCGCAGTGGGTCGCGCACCACGCGCAAGATCAGGTCCTTCAACTCAGCTACCGCGCCCCGGGCCCCGATCTCAAGCCCATATTGCCGCGTCGCCTCCAGGGCGAACCCGTAATGCCGGGATACAACCTGGGCCAGTTCTTCGACGGCAGCGCGCACATGTTCCAGCACCACCGGGTCGGCGACAGCCTGGTGGATATAGGTATGACCGCGATGAAAGCCCCAGTACGCGCACACCGCGTGGCTGCCATTGTGCAGGAAGAACTTGCGGGCCAGGCGCGCCTCCTGGTTGTTCACCAGTTCCATTGCAGCCAGGTCAACGGGCGGGCCGACGAACGCTCCGGCGTCCACGGTCCACTCGTTGTAATCCTCGGCGACCATCTCGAGCGGATGCTCGACCGCGAGCGGCACCACGCGCGAGACCGTGCAGTCGGGAAACCCCACGCGTGCGAGAGCATAAGCATCCACCTGCGCGGCCAGTAGCGGCCGCACGATGGACTTGAGCATACTGCCGCTGTGCTGCATATTCTCGCAGCATACGATGTTCAGCGGCGCGTTTACCCCGGCCGCATGGCGAGCGGTTATGATGCGCGCGACCAGAGGCGCCACCTCGGGCAGGTTGTCGCTGAACAGGCTGGTGAGCATCAGCGGGATGTCGAGCGCTTCCTGCAGCAGGGCGCCGATCTCGCTGACGTGGTAGGCCCGGCAGCGGTCAACGGTAACGTGCCGGACCCCGCGCGGGCCGTAAAGGTGTACCGTGTAGCGACCGGCGTCGCGCAGGGCCTGCACTAGGTCGCGGTTCTTGTCAACCAGAACCAGTTCCCAGCCCGCCTCGAACGCCAGTTGCCCGACATGGCCCCGGCCTGTGGACCCCGCCCCCAGGATCATGACCCGCTTCGTCATTCCTCTGCCTCGCGCCGGTAGTCATCCTCGACGCGCACGACATCGTCCAGGTAGGGCGTTTGCACCTCGATCAGCCGGACATCCTGGAGGGCTTCGAGGCGATGGCGCTCTCCGGGAGCATGCTCCAGGATGGTGCCCGGGCCGCAGATCGCCGTTGCCAACTCGCCGCCTGGACCTGAAAACTCCACCTTTGCTCTGCCGCTGTCAATGTAGATGTGCTCGTGCTTCCGGCGATGGTACTGCAGGCTGCTGCGCTGCCCGGCCTTCAGGGTGATGATTTTGAGCGCGTAGTTCTCCGTCACCGCCACCCACAGCTCCGAGCCCCAGGGCTTGCTCACAAACTTGACCGGCTGAACAATCACCCCATCCTCCTTTTCGCTCCAACGAACGACTTTGCAGCTGCGGCTCAGACTCTACAACCGAAGCCTCGGCGAGTCAACCGGCGCCCCTCTCGGCACGGCCTGCCACCCCGGCTTTGCGCTCGTTCGGCAGGGAGAGCGCGACCGGAGTGGAAAGTTCAGAAGCACGATGCCGTCGCGACTGCATTGCATGTGTGCCGCGAGCCTGCTCGCGCTGCTCGCATTTTCAGTAGCGGAGGTGCGCCCCATGCCAAAGGCCGAAGCCCTGCCGGAGAAAGACACCCGGGCGAAAATCCGAACCACCGAGACGCCGTGCGCGCTCGCGACCTACAAGTCGCTCGCAGAGTGGCAGGCGCGGGCTGCGCAACTGCGCCAGCAGATACTCGCCAGCGCAGGCCTGATCCCGATGCCCGAAAAGACGCCGCTCAAGGCGAAGATCTTCGGCCGGATCGAGCGCGAGGGATACACCGTCGAGAAAGTCTATTTCGAGAGTTACCCGGGCTTCTTCGTCACCGGCAACCTGTACCGCCCCAGGGGCATGAAGGGGCCCTTCCCGGGCGTTCTGAGCCCCCACGGGCACTGGCAACACGGCCGCCTGCAGGATGCAGAACAAGGCTCGGTGCCGGGGCGGTGCATCGGTCTTGCGCGCCTGGGCTGCGTCGTTTTCTCGCATGACATGGTTGGATACAACGACAGCAAGCAGGTCCCGCACCACCAACTGGGCGGCCAGCGGGAGCAGTTGTGGGGCATCAGCCTGATGGGCCTGCAGTTGTGGAACAGCATCCGTGCGATTGACTTTCTCTGCTCCCTGCCCGACGTTGACGCCAAGCGAATCGGCTGCACGGGCGCCTCGGGCGGCGGCACGCAGACTTTCCTGCTCACTGCAGTTGATGATCGGGTGAAGGTTTCCGCGCCCGTGTGCATGATCTCCGCCCACTTCCAGGGCGGCTGTGTTTGCGAAAACGGCCCCAACTTGCGGCTGGACACGAACAATGTCGAGATTGGCGCGCTCGCGGCCCCAAGGCCGCTGCTGCTCGTTTCCGCGAGCGGCGACTGGACCAATGAGACGCCGAAGGTCGAATACCCGTGGATTCGCAACATATACCGACTCTTCGGTTCTGAAGACCGCGTAGGCAACGCGCACTTCGAGGCCGGTCACAATTACAATCGTCAGAGCCGCGAGGCAGTTTACGCCTGGTTTGCTTGCTGGCTGCTTGGCAAGCGCAAGATGGCCGAGGTCAAGGAGCAGCCTTTCCAGGTTGAGCCGCTCAGGGACTTGCTGGTGTTCTGGGGAATGAACAACCCCGAGAAAGCGGTCAATGAGGCTGCCCTCGCCGAATACCTCATCGGGCAGAGCAAGGCGCAGTTCGAGGCGCTGTGGCCGAAAGACAAGGCAGGCCTGCTGCGGTTTCGCCGCCAATTCGAGCCGCCTTTCAGGTGGGCGCTGGCAGCGCAGGTTCCCGCACCCGGCGAGATAGTCGTTGCTGCTGGCGAGCCGGCGCGCGGCACCGGGTTCATCGCGCAGCCGCTCACAATAGGGAGAGCGGGCAAGGGAGACCGCGTGCCCGCAGTGCTGCTGACGCCCGACGGGCGCAAGGGCGGGCCGGCAGTATTGATGGTTCACGGCCAGGGCAAGACCCAGGTCGCCGGAGCCGATCGCCGCTCGATCCACCCGCTGGCCGCGAGGTTGCTTGAGAGCGGCCTCATGGTGCTCGCTATAGATTGCTTTGGAATCGGGGAAGCCAGCCATGACCCGATGAAAGCCGACGGCCATTTCACCACTTACAACAGGACCGAGGTTGCCAATAGGGTTCAGGACATTCTCACCGCGATCGCATACCTCAAGTCGCGATCCGACGTCGGAGCGGTGGAACTCGTTGGCCTCGACGAAGCAGGCCTCTGGTGCCTGCTGGCCCGCGCGCTTGCACCGGCGGTGGATTCGTGCGCTGTGGATGTCCAGAAGTTCGACGCGGGCGACGATGAGCAGTTTGTCGAACGACTGTACATCCCCCTGCTGCGGCGCGCGGGAGCCATTCGCACTGCGGTGGCCTTGGCTGCACCGCGCCGGCTATTGATCTGCAACGCCGGCAGCGCGTTCGGCATGTCCTGGATGGCGCGTCTGTACTCCGCCTTGGGCGCGTCCCAGAACTTCGCGACCAAGCCTGGCGCAGCCAGCGACCGCGAGATCGCCGAGTTCGTGATGCGCCGCAAATAGGCGCGTCAAGTGCCGCCTAGGATCGCTGCCTGCCTTCGCTTGTGCGCCGTTGCAAGACCCGAATCACGGTCAGCGTGACACCCATCCCGACTGCTGGGCGATGCGCAGCAATTCGTTTCGGGGCAGGTCGCCGACGAGCGTCAATCTCAGTCCCCTTTCTCGCCAGGATAGCGACCAAAAGGGTGGATGAAAGCGCAAGGCTGCAGGTGCGCCGTGGACCCGCACCTCGGACCGTTCGGGAGGCCTGCCGCGGCCGGCGCTGGAACGGCCTTCGAACAACGACAGCGCATTGAGGCCGTCGAAATAGCGCAAGTGCACGAAGGTGTGCCGCCCTCGACGCAGCAGCCGCGCACTCTCGAGCGCGTACCCGCCAGCCATGCGCTTGGGAATCATGAGCGGTTGTTTCCACTGGTGCACCAGCGCATCGAGGGGCAGCACAACAATTTGCTCGTAGATAACCCTTTGCTTTGCCGGCTTTGCGGGGCGCCTGAACTCGCTGGACGGGATTGTTTTCTCAAAACGTAGATCAGACAGCGTTGAATCCAACTTCGTCGTCCCGTCGGAGGTAGTGAGCTCGGATTGCAGTATCAGGCCAGTCGCCTCATCTATCACTAAGCGCTTGGATAGGCCGTAGTGCCCTGAGCGAGGGGCAATCAACAGCGCGCGCGCCTTGCGCCCGCCCACAGTCGCTTGCCCGGCTTCGCTCACTGTGTAGTTGCTGAGCAATCGTTTGAGATGCCGTTCCTGCCAGAGCTCGCGGTCAACCCGCACGGAGTTCGAGAAGATTATCTCTCGGCGGCCTGGTGAGTATTGCCAGTGGGAGTGTCCGTCGTCCGCTATGATAAGCTCAACATCGCCCCGGGGGGACAGATACTCCCGGCGGGTATCGTCGGGCACGCGGTGCACCACGCGAACCCTCTGGGCGCGGTCTCCGGTCTTGGACTGGATGCGCAGACTCTCCGTCGCGCGATAGGAGACCCGCACGGGCGCACACACGGCTTTCGTCAGCCATTGGATTGCAGTCGAGGAGGTGCCCTTGCCGGAGCGGGGACCGGCCTCGACTCCTGCCCACAGGCTGCCGACAAGAGCGATGGCGGCGCCCAGCGCCACAAACCATTGAGGCCCGCTTATCCGCCTACCAATCGCCCGTGATGTCCGCATCGTCTGACAGATCCGCGCCCCCGGGGCCGCCCGCGCGAGTGCGGTCCACATCTTCCTCCGCAGCGCGGGCCGATAGTAGAACATAGTGAGAGGTGCCGTCCAGGGGCTCCCCTGTGGCGAACCCCACGTGCTGCATGATGTACTCGGCATCAGAGATTTCGGTCGGCGCTCGCAGGCGGCCAGCCGAGGTCAGCGCCCAGGGACGCCAAGGTGATGGTAACCACACCAGCAGCAGCGCAACGGCGAGAGCCAATCCGAGCGCGGGTTTCCAGAGCCGCGGGGCAAGGAAACGCCGGGGCCGCGCCCTGGCTAGCACTACCTGCATACACCGCTCCCAGAAGCCAACCGGAGACGATGGCGCTTCTTGATCCGCAGCCAGCCCCCGCAGCCGCGAGAGTTCCGCCGCGGACTCCCGGCAGCGAGCACAAGAGGTCAGGTGCGCCTGGAGCGCGCGCAATCTGACGCCCTTCAGTCGGCCATCTGCGTAGTCGTTAATCAAGCCCCAGTTTTTCTCGCAAGCGGTATTGTTTCGCATTTCCCATCACCTTTCGCCACCCCTGAGCAGCGGCCGCAACCATATCTGCAACTGGCCTCGCGCCCGGTGGAGGCGAGAACGCACAGTGCCCACGGGACACCGCAGTACTCGACTTGCTTCTTCGTATGACAGCTCGTTGACATCGCACAACACGACCGCCGCGCGAAACTCGGGAGATAGGCGGTCCAGAGCCTCCTGGAGCGTATCGCTGAACGCCGCCTTGTCAAGCATCGCCTGAGGATCGGCTGTTGCGTCCGCCAGCAACCCGTCTTCGCGCTGCTGCGCGATCGCGTCGAACGGGACCGCGTTCAGGCGCTTGCGCCGCCTGTGCTTGTCAATGTACGTGCGAGTCATAATCTGGTATACCCAGCGGTCGAAATGCGTTCCGATGCGGAAGCGGTCGAACGCCTGAAAGGCCTCGATCAAGCTTTCCTGCACCAGATCCTGCGCGTCCTCGTGATTGCCTGTGAGGCGATACGCGAGCCTGTAAATGGCAGCGCGGTGCCCTGCAACAAGCGCCTGAAAGTCGCCCAGCCCGTTTGTCTCTCCGCGGCTCGTCATGGCTTGCCGCGCTCTCGTTCCAGACGGAAGGAACGCCCGCACCAGCGGGACAGCGTAGGGTCTCACAACCCGGTAGCACCATTTCTGCACTTCCGCTTTCATCCCTGCGGCCATAGCCATCAAGGGCGACTTGCCTTCGCGCACCTCTAACGGCTAAACCACAGCCCTGCGAACGCCAGGTCGCACGCGGTTCGCACCAGCCAGGTCGCGGTTGGCGCGCCCTTCAGCCGTCACGCTGCCGCGCGTTTCCATCATCGCCCGCCAGCTTATCCAATGTTCATAGCGATTTCACCGCCTTGCAAAGTTCCGAGCGGGATGAAGAGACACGCAAACGCAAGTTTACGCAGCGTCAGCGGATCGTTGCAAGCAAATGCCGGGAACTTTTCCGCACAGTGTTGCGCTATAGAACCTTCGGAGGAAGGAGGTGAGGAAACTATAGGCGCTCGCCTCCGCCGTGGCGGGACTGCCGCTGGCGGGGGGCAGCGAGCATGGCCTTGGCTGGCGTGCCGAAACGCTCCTTGGCACTGATTCAGCCCTGGCCGAGCAGGTTCTCCTGCACAAGAACGTGAGCGCGGTCTCGCGGTCTCGTGCCAAGAATCGGAGCAGCGAGTGGGCGGCGTGACGCTGACCCACACATAGCGGTTACGAGAGGAGCGGGAGGCGCCGGCATCACAATTCAAGGAGTTGGGAAAGGAGACTAGCAGATGCGACGAGCCATCGTGTGGCTGACCCTGGTAGGGTTCCTGATCAGTGTGCCTGCATGGGCCGCAGTGGAGAAGCCCAAGGCAAAGGCTAAGGCCAAGCCGGTAGCGGCAACCAAGGTGGCTGTTCCGGCAAAGCCGGCGGTCAAGGCGACCGCGGCCGTGCCTGCCAAGCCGGCAGTCAAGGCCGCGGCAGCTACGCCTGCCAAGCCGGCGAAGAAGGCCGTGAAGAAGCACCGCAAGCATCACAAGAAGATGGGCATGCACAAGAAGATGATGAAGAAGGGCGCCAAGGCCCCCGCCAAGGCTAAGGCCCCCGCACCGAAGCCTGCCCCACCGGCACCGGCACCAACACACAAACCAATACACAAGTAGACGACCGGTAAGCAGACAAACTGCGTTGCGGCCGAGGGAGCCCGGTTGCGGGCTCCCTCGGATTTGGTGGGAGCGGTCGTGCGCGCATCAGTCGAAGCACAATGCAGGGCGACCTGCACTCCATGCGTGTCCGGGCTGAGTCGTGCTCTTGCTGCTTCGATAGCGAGCATGCGAGCCACTTCCAAGCCGCGCTGACCCGGCCTTCCCGCCGCGTGCGGGGGGTTCGGGCGCCTTGCGCGAGGGAACCACCAGGCGCCCGGACAAGTTGGCATCTACGAATATGGAAGCAGAGAACCAGACGCAGCACGCGCAGACAGCCGATCAGGCGTTGGCGGAGGAGAAGCATCCCACGCAGGCAGCGGCTGACGAGCCCGAACAGCCGCCCGAGCGGGTCGGCGCCCTGGATGCGTTCCGCGGGTTCACGATACTCGGCATGCTGCTCGTGAACAACGCCACGCTCGACACCGAGACACCAGTGCAACTGACCCATGCGCCGTGGAACCAGGGCGTGCACTTCGCCGACATGGTATTCCCGTGGTTCCTGCTGATTGTCGGGGTGGCGATTCCCTACGCGGCGGCAACCTATCAGAAAAGGGACCAGTCAGAGTGGAGATACGACCTCAGGGTCTTCAGCCGCGCGGCGACTCTATTCCTGTTGGGATGCCTGATTGATTCAAGCCTTGCCAAGCGGCCTGTGTTCGGCCTGGGTGTGCTGCAGCTGATCGGGCTGGCATATCTCGTCGCGGCGTTACTCTATGAGCTATCAGCCAGGCGCCGCCTGATTCTTGCGGCCGGGCTTCTCATCGGCCACTGGGCTGCGATCCGCTTCCTGCCCATTCCCGGCGTGGGCGCCGGCGTTTTCACGCAGAGCCAGAACATCATCAATCACCTCAACCAGGTGTATCTACAGCCGCTGAACCTGAGAGGCGTGATCTCCGTGGTGCCGACCTCCGCATTGGTCTTGATCGGAACCGTGCTGGGCGATGTGCTGCGCCGCGACAAGTACACAGCGATGCAAAAGGTGGGCCACCTGCTGGCAGGGGGCCTTGTCCTGATCTTCATCGGCTGGCTCTGGAGCCTTAACCTGCCATTCAACAAGCCGGTGTGGACCGCCTCCTACATTCTGTACGCTGCCGGCTGGGGTTCTCTCGTGCTGGGCCTTTTCTACCTGCTGATTGACGTTAACCGCTGGCGCGCCTGGGCTTTCCCGCTCATCGTCCTCGGGGTGAACGCGATCTTCGCCTATGTCGTGCCGATCATTGTCAAGATCCACATGCTGGCGGAATGGAATTGGAGGATGCCCGACGGCACGCTGCTTCCAGTGCAGCAAGCCTTCATGAATTTCTGCTTCACCCACCTCGGCCGCGTTCCCGGAGGGTGGGTGTACACGATTTCCTACATCGTCTTCTGGTGGCTGGTCCTGCTCTGGATGTATCGCAAGCGGATTCTCCTGCGGGTGTAAAGGAATCCGGGGCCTGCCAGGGGCCAGGCAAGGCCTCACAGAAACACGTGCATCGAACCACTCCCGGAGGGAGCCCAATGCGTGCCCCGATCACGACGCTGCATCTACTCTGTGGCCTCTCGTTGCTCGCGCCGCCGCTTCAGAGCACCGCCCGCGCAACTGTCCCCCTGGGCCGCTTCGCGCAGCCCTCGCTGACGGGTACTGGCACCCTATGCAACCTCGATCACAACGTGGTCGTCGAGCGCGGGTTCAAACTCGAGTATCTCGCGCGGCAGCGGAAAGGCGAACGGTGGGGCGCCCCGACGTTCGCAGGGTTCTTCACCGTCTTGCTGAACGGCAAGTCCCCAGCATACGAACTCCTGAAAGAGATGCAGGATGGCACGCAAACGCTCCTCGCCAGGCCCACCCTGGGCAGGTATGCGAAGAACTACGCGGGCGACTTCGGCCGCGCGCGGGTAACCTGCGAGGAGGTCATCGGACGGCCGCTTGTGCGCTTCAGCGCGGAGTTCCAGGCCAAACATAGGCCGCTGACCGTTGAATGGCTGGTGACCGGCTATGAGTGGGCCGGGCAGACGGTGCCGACCCATTGGGAGTGGTGGGGACCGGGCGGCCGGAGAGTGCTGCGGAAGGAAAGGGATGGCCGTCTGACCCTGCCGCCTGGCAATGGGTTCCTCCTGGCCTGGAACGAGGGCCTGCCGTACACGCTGGCCCTGCTTCCCGCGGCGCGGCCCGAACGGGTCAGGGTGGGCCCGGACGGCGTTGTTTTCCAGTTCGCCTCGCGCAAAATCAGCCCCGGCGCGCGAGGAGCCTTGCCGGATATGTACGCAGCCACTCTGGAAGCGCATCCCGCCGGCTCTCTGCTGGCCATCCTACCGGCGTTGGCCCGGCCAGGTGAGGAACTGGTGACCGAGGTCGGCTGGGCCGCGGAAAAGCCGTTCGTCCGCTTCCGCTGGAGCATGGACAGAGAGGGCGCATTCATCCCCGTGCCGCCTCCCTTCTCGACGGGGGTATCGGGGGCGCCCAGGCAGGAGACGCCTCTTGGGCCGGTTGCGTTCGCCGCAGGGCGTCAAGTTGAACTGCCGCTCTCGGTGCCACCAAACCTGGAGCGGCTGACGGAAGACTTCCCACCTCTGCCGCCCGACGAAAACGCTGCCGTGGCGTCGGATGTGAGAACCATCCTGGCTTGCCAGAAAGATGACGGCCAGTTCACCTTCTCGCTGGGCCGGCCGTTCTACGACGGGCAGACGGCGGGCGTGCTGATTCAACTGGCTCCGGTCGTCGAGGAGCCGCTGAGAAAGCGGGTCGCCGCGGCGGTGCGCAAGACGCTCGATTACTGGTGGGGGCGCTTGCAGACCGACGCGCGCACCGGTGTCGTCGTTTTCCCCGAGCCGATAATGCCGTCTGCTGTAGTTGATTACCCTGAGATCTCCTCGACCTTGCTTTACCCGACGGCAGCATACGCTCGCCTGGTTGACCGCGAATACGCCAAGCGGATATGGCCCAAGGCAGCAGCCCTCGCCGCGACCCTGGGGCGGGCCTACGACATCACCGGCTCCGCCTGGGCCCATGCCGGGCCTGAGTACGTGCATGTGCTGACGGAATCCACGGTGGGGGGGCACCTCGCATATGCCTGCCTCTACCATCTCGCCAAACTAGCCGGCGAATCGGATGCCGCTGCCGAGTTCCGCGCGCGCGCATGCTGGGCGTTCGCGGCGATGGACCTCTACCGGTGGCGCGAGGAGTACGGGCGCGGCGGCATTCTGTCGCAGTATTTCGGCGACGGGCTTTTCGTTGAACCTGCGGTAGCCTGGGACTACACGATGTTCACATGGTTCTCGTGGTGCCCGCTGTGGTCGCTGCCCGAGGGCGATCCCTACCACGTCTTTGAGGTGCTGCGGCAGCAGCGCTGGTGGCTGTACTGGCGCGACAGCCATCAACTCGCCTACGACTTCGCGCACTTCATGGCGCTCGTGCGCTTCGGCGATGCCAAAGAAGGCCTGGCTCACTGGGACGAGATCCTGACGCACCAACCAAGTTTCGAGAATTACGATACCATCGCGCTATACCGGCCGCTGGCGCGGCTCTGGAAACAAGTTCACGCCGTCTCTGCAAGGCCAGGTTGAAACCGGCAAGTGCTGGCCGCGGTAGGGGGGAACCTGCCGTCGGCGGCGAACATCGAAAACCGCGCCCGCCGCATTGGCTGCCGTGCCAGACTCCAGGAGGATAGCGTGACCAATTCGATCACGGGGCTCAAGCGAGCATCTGCGCTCTGTGCAGTTACTGTTTTGGTCACCATTGCAACTGGCGGCTGCCACAAGGCCGTCGGGCATCGAAAGGCACACAAGCCCCAGGCCGTGAAGTCGGCGAAGGCCTTCCCCGAGACGGAAACGGACAAGTACTGGAAACAGGCAGAGGCGGAAGTTTACAAGAGCGCGCTGGAAATCCTCGACCAGCACCGGGCGGAACTGGCGAGGGGAATCAGGCATCACAAATTGATGCACGGCGACCCGCGCGGGAAACAAGTGGCTATCACCTTCGACGACGGGCCGCATCCGGATTTTACGCCGAAGCTGCTCGCGATTCTCAAGCAGTTCAACGCCAAGGCGACCTTCTTTGTTGTAGGAGAGATGGCGGAGAAAAACCCCGCCCTCATCAAGTCGGAGGTTGCAGGCGGCCACAACGTGGGCAACCACACCTATCACCACGTCAACCTAACCAAGATTCCCAACGAGTACGTGGCTACGGAGATCAAGGCGTGCGGCGATGTGATCAAGTCAATAACCGGCAAAGCGCCCCATCTCTTTCGCCCGCCGGGCGGCGACTACAACGAACGCGTGGCCGAGGTTGCGGAGGCCTTGGGCTACATCATCGCCTTATGGACCGATGATCCTGGTGATTACGCCAGCCCAGGCAAAAGGCTTATCGAGTCCCGCGTTCTCGACAATATCACCGGGGGAAGCATTGTCCTGATTCACGACGGAGTGCAGCAAACGGTGGACGTGCTGCCCCCGATTCTTGAGCACCTCGAGCGCAAGGGGTACGAGTGCGTGACGATTGACCAGATGATGGCGGGCAAGCAGCCGGGCCGCTGATTGGCGAACGTCTCCGAAGAGCGTCCATCAGACCCCGCTCGCTGCATCTGTCATTCCCAGCGAAGCGAGGAATCTCTCAGTTCCTGCAGCCGGCCCCACGAACACAGAGACCCTTCGCTTCGCTCAGGGTGACACAATGCCTAGGTCTTGTCAGAGGCTCCGAAGAGTGCCGGTCCTCAACCGCCCTGCAATCGGCCCGGGACTGCGTCAAACACTCGGCAGGTTTATGGGCTCTGGCCGCCTTGCGAGGCAACCGCCGGGCGAACGATTATCCGGATCGGGTAGTTGGAACCGGGCTCCGGCACGGTACGTATCTTGACCGTGCGGGTCCCTGCGGCCGGCACCACGATCTTGGCAAGTGCGGCTTCCTCGTAGGGGCGCAGGAGGCGCGTTTCAACCTGGGCGCCGTCAATCATGAAGACCCCCTGCGCAACTCCCGCACTGGCCGAGATGGCGATCTCGGCGCGCTCCGCATGGTCGCTGGGATTGACGATCTCGATGCGCATTTCGTAGGTGACGCCGTAGTTGCCTGCCAGCAACTCATGGTTCTCATCGTCCTGCAGCGGGTCCCGCCCCACGGACAGGAAAAGCCATCTACCGCCCAGCGTGTAAGTTCCCTGCAGTTTCTTGTATGGATTCGGAAACGAGGCGCCGGCAGGTTGCCGCGCCGGCTCCTGCCTGGAGGGATCGGACAGCAGGAATGCCTCATCGGGCGAAGCCAGGCGCAAGTTGAGGCGCAAGGGCACCGGGTCCAGCAGCCTGAACTCCAGCAGGCCGCTCGCGACATCGCCAGCGCCCAGATACTGCACCACCGCCGCATAACGCGACGTCCCGGGCAGCGTGGCCACATAGCCCACGCCGGCCGATTGATGAGAAAGGAACAGCCTCGTTGCCACGTGCCCCGAGTAGATCTCGTGCTGAGAAGGGCCGCCGGTGCCCTCCGTTATATGCACCCGCGCGGGCGAGGGAGACGGATTCTCAACCTCGACTATGAGAGCGGCCCGCCAGCCCAACCCGTTGAGGTGGTGATAGAGAAAGCGCGCCGCCTTCTGCGGCTCAAGCGGAGCCTGATACCACAGCCCCGACGCTCGCAGCCTTTCAGGATTGTTGCTCACCAGTAGAACGCTGGGGTCGCCGGCCCAGCTGGCAGAAGCCTGGTTGATCAGGGCGACCAGTACATCGCCCACGCGAGGCAGATAGTCCGGGCCGGAGATGGTCACGGGCACTGTGGCGGAAACAGTTTGCCCCGCAGGCAATGGGGGTGGGACAGTTGCAGCGCCGAGGTGAATCTGCGCGCCTCGCTCCGCAAGGGCCGCCTGGCGAGCAGCAAGCAGGGCCGCTTTCGCGAGGATCGAGCGTGGAACGGACACGCCCGTAACGATGGCCGCAGCCTGCTTGTCAATGCTGCCCGCGTATCTCGCCGCCCACACGCTGATCGAGATGGCGGCGTGGGCCGAGGAGATGTTAATTTTTGCCCTGCCAGTTCCGTTGGCGGTAATGAGCACGCCCTCTGGCACGATCTTCCAGGAGACGATCTTGGAAGGGCCCTCTATGCGCAGGCCCTGCTTCGGGTTGCCCCTGACCGGGACGAGGCGCGCCTCGCCCAGCGGCACAGTGTATTCGGTCGCGGCGACGGTCAGATATGCCGCGGAAAAAGCCTGCTTGATGGCGTCGGCCCAGTTGCTTGCAAGCCCCGCGGGCGTGGACCCGTTGGAGTACGCAAGGATTCTGCCCACCGCGACTATCGGTTGATCTGCTACAGCGACCGAGAACAGGGGGTCGGCGCCTGTGACCTTCACGTCCTCGGGTTTGGCAGCCTTCTCGGCGGCGACATTCAGTCCATCGGATATCTGCCTGGCGAGGGCCAGAGCTCCCTGGGGGGCATGGTGTACGGAGAGTACCTTTACGCCGTTCGCGGTTACGATGGCGCCGCGTTTTGGGGCAAACCGCGCTTCGAACTTCAGCGTGGTAACGCAGCGCGCGCTCTCGCAGCAGACGAGAGCCAGGAGAATTGCCGCGATAAGTGCTGCGACGAAGTGCCGTGAACGCAACGATTACCCTCCGGGCGCTGTGCACGATAGCAAACCGAGGTCGTGCTGTCAACATGCGCCGCCCGGATATGGCAGGGGGTTGCTCGGCAGCCTGCCGGCTGCCCCTCACGCGGCTGAGACGAGGTGGCGTTCCCGCCACTTCTGCCGGCAGTTTTTGACGGGCGGGAAACGTTCTGATAGACTGCAGGCGTGGCACGAACGAGTGATCGCGGGCACGGCACTTACAGGCCGCGGCGGATCGCCCCCGAGGTCGCCCGCGAGCTGAACGAGAGGCAACTAGAGGCGGTGCAGCACGGGGAGGGACCGCTACTCGTTTTCGCTGGCGCGGGAAGCGGAAAGACGCGCGTGCTGACATACCGCGCAGCCTATCTGGTTGGCGAGGCCGGAGTTTCCCCCGAGCAGATCCTGGCGGTAACCTTCACCAACAAGGCGGCCAACGAGATGCGCAGCCGCATCGAGCGGCTGGTCGAGCCGCTCGCGCGCGCGATGTGGATGGGCACCTTTCACAGCATCTGCGCGCGCATCTTGCGCCGCGACGGCGACCGCATCGGGCTGGACAAGCATTTTGACATCTTCGACGAGTCCGATCAGGGCACGCTGATGAAGGAGTGCCTGCGTGACATGGGGGCAGGAGATCGGTTCACGCCGGCGATGGTGCTCGACGCCGTGAGCAAGGCGAAGAATGGACTGATCAGCGTGCGTGAATATGCGCGGGCTGCGCAGACAGGCTTCGAGAAGATGGTCGCCGACGCATACCGGCTCTATCAGCAGCGCCTGCGCGAGAACCACGCTCTCGATTTCGACGACCTGATCATGTTCGCGGTCCAGTTGTTCGAGCAATGCCCCGATGTGCTTGCAGAATACCAGGACCGTTTTCGCCACATCCTGGTTGACGAATACCAGGACATCAACTACGCCCAATATCGCTTCATCGAGTTGCTCGCGAGAGCGCACCGCAACCTGTGCGTAGTGGGAGACGATGACCAATCAATTTACGGCTGGCGCGGCGCCGACATGCGCATCATCCTGAACTTTGAGCGCGACTACCCCGACGCGAAAATCGTGAAACTGGAGCAGAACTACCGCTCGACACAGTTGATCCTGGAGGCCGCCTGGGAGGTAATACGGAGAAACCAGCAGCGCAAGGAGAAGCGCCTATGGTCACAGAGAGCAGAGGGCGACGTGGCGGCATGCTACCAGGCGCAGGACGAGCATCAAGAAGCCGTTTACGTTGCGAGCAAGATCCAGGAATTGATGCGCCCGCGCGGCCTGAAATACTCCGACTTCGGGGTTCTGTACCGCATCCACGCCCAGTCGCGCGTGCTGGAAAAGGTGTTCGTCTCGATGGGCATGCCTTATAGGATTGTGGGCGGCTTGCGGTTCTACGACCGTGCCGAGATCAAAGACATCCTGGCTTACCTGCGCGCGGTAAACAACCCCTACGACAGTGTGAGCCTGAAGCGCATCCTGAACGTTCCCCCGCGCGGGATAGGGGAGCAAGCGCTCTCCAGGCTTGAGGCCGCAGCATTGGAGCGTGACGGTTCTCTCTGGCGGGCGCTGCTTGACGCACAAAAACTGCCGCTCTTGCCGGCCGCGCGGGCAGCGCTGGGGAGGTTTGTTGACTTGATCAATGCGCTGCGCGAGCTTGCCGGCCGAGCCTCCGTGACCGAGGTGACCCAGGCGGTGATCGAAAGATCCGGCTACGCGACGTGGCTCGAGGAGGACGGCTCGCTGAAGGCGCGCGCAAGACTGGACAACGTCAGAGAACTTCTATCGGCGACGCAAGAATTCGAGGCGCAATCGAGCCAGAGGAGCGTCGAAGGATTTCTCGAGCAAGTAGCGCTGCTTGCCGACCCGGAGACCATACGGGAGGGAGGGGATGCGGTCTCGCTGATGACACTGCACGGCGCGAAGGGCCTCGAGTTTGAGTGCGTTTTCGTGGTGGGAATGGAAGAGGGTATCTTCCCCCTAGCCCGCGCGATCCAGAGCGACAACCCGATGGAACTGGAGGAGGAGCGTCGGCTGTGCTACGTGGGGATGACGCGCGCCAAGCAGGCTCTCCACCTGACTCTTGCCAGCAGCCGCACGATCTTCGGAACAACAAGCCGCTATCCGATGTCTCGGTTCCTGAAGGAGATACCCGACGAACTCGTGCGCGGGCGAGAAGGAGCGTTCGCGGTGCGCGACATCACGTGGAAAGGGGCAGATGCAGCGCTCGCGCCCGAGGCCGCGCAAATACTGGAGCAGCATATGACGACCCCGCCCTTCGGCAAGGGGGAACTCGTCAAGCACCGCGACTTTGGCGAGGGAGTGGTGCTCGAGGCCGACGACAAGGTTGTCAAGGTTGCTTTTCGTTCCGGCGTGAAGAAACTGGCGATCGGTATCGCTCCGCTTGAGCGCGCGTGAGGAGGTCTGTTCCGCGCCCCGGCTCCCGGCGCGATACCGAAGGAGATGGATTTGAAACAGATGCAGATCGTGCCCAAGGAGACTTTCAATCTTTACGGAGCACTGATAGAGCGCGAGGTCAGGCTGCGACAGCGTGGAAGGGGCACCTTCAGGCGAATCGGAAGGAAAGAGAAGAACCAGGCGCGGTGGGCGCATTCGACGCACCCCGGGTGGGTCAAACTCGCCCGCACCATGGGAGGTGTCGTGCTCGCGGAGATCCGCACCAGGGCCGATCCCGACCAAGAATGGCACCTCTTCCAGGCGTTTCTCGGGTTCCTCGACAGGCATTTCCGAGCCGATCTCGCCGCAATCAATGTCCAGTTCGGTGAATAGGCGCCGCTGGAGACCACGGCAGACTGCGGGGTGCGGCCACAATGCTGCTGGGGGCCCGACTCTGCAACCCGTTCCGCCCCTCGTTTTGGGGGTGGCGCTTCGCGCAGGCGTTGGGTATAATGTCCAAGGTAGGCAGGCGTCGCAAGGAACGAGCTTGGGGCGGCGTGTGTTGTGCGGCCCAGGGTGATCCGGAGTAACAAATGGGACATGACTCCAATACGCAGATGGCGCTGGCGCGCGGCGGCGTGATCAGCGATGCTCTCAAAAAGGCGGCCGAGCGTGAGGGCCTCGACCCTGAGCAGGCCAGGCAGGAGCTGGCGGCCGGACGCCTGATCATTCCGGCTAATGCGAACCACCACAACCTCGAGCCGATCGCGATCGGGCGTATCGCATCGGTGAAGATCAACGCGAACATTGGGAGCAGCCCCCTCGCATCTGACATCCAGCACGAAATCGAGAAACTGCGCACTGCGCTGCATTACGGGGCCGATACGGTGATGGACTTGAGCACCGGCGGCGACCTCGACGCAATCCGCAGCGCGATCGCGGCGGAGTGCCCCGTTCCGCTGGGCACGGTGCCCATCTACGAGGCGGCGGCAGCCGCGCAGGAGCCGACCGCTCTCGACCCCGATGAGATCTTCGCGACGATCGAGAAGCATGCGGCACAGGGCGTTGATTTCATGACCCTTCACTGCGGCATTCTGCGTGAGCACTTGCCCCTTGCTTGCCGCCGCACCACGGGCATCGTCAGCCGCGGGGGCAGCATCCTGGCGGAATGGATGGCGGCGCACGAGAAACAGAACCCGCTCTACGAACACTTTGATGATATCCTCGACATTGCCCGCCGCTACGATGTTACGCTCAGCCTGGGCGACGGGCTGCGCCCGGGATGCCTGGCCGATGCGAACGACGAGGCGCAGTTTGCTGAGTTGAGAACGCTCGGTGAACTGACCCTGCGCGCCTGGGAGCGCGGTGTGCAGGTGATGATCGAAGGGCCGGGCCACATACCGATGCATCTGATTGAGATGAATGTCAAGATGGAGAAGGAGATCTGCCACGGCGCCCCGTTCTACACCCTGGGGCCGATCGTCACCGATGTTGCGCCCGGCTACGACCACATCACCTGCGCCATTGGGGCGGCCATCGCTGCCTGGCACGGCACCGATCTGCTCTGCTACGTTACGCCCAAGGAACATCTGGGGCTGCCCGGCATCGAGGATGTCAGGCAGGGCGTGGTCGCCTGCAAGATCGCCGCTCATGCGGCAGACATAGCGAGGGGAAGGGCAGCCGCGCGCGAGCGCGATGACGCGATGGCGCGGGCCCGCTATGGCTTCGACTGGGAGGAGCAATTCAGGCTGGCGCTCGATGAGCAGGCGGCGCGGGCGATGCACGACGAGACTTTCGCCGAGAAGTCGGCCCATTTCTGTTCGATGTGCGGGCCCGGGTTCTGCGCGATGCGGATCTCGCAGGCGCTTCAGGCGCTGATGGCCGTGGCGCGCCAGGAGGAAGAGTAGTGGTCGCGGTTTCGCGACTTCTTTGTGGGCTCACTGCGCCCGGCGACCCGCTGCGCTTCGCGGGCGAGGATACGAGGCCCGTGGTCGTCTGGAACATCACCCGGACCTGCAACCTGCGCTGCGCGCACTGCTACGCTTCCTCGGAGAATGTTCGCTACCCTGGCGAACTGACAACCAGCCAGGCCACAGCCGTGATTGACGACCTGGCCGCTTTCGGGGTGCCCGTCATCCTGTTCTCCGGCGGCGAGCCTCTCTTGCGAGAGGATCTCTTCGAACTCGCGAGCCACGCGGCCGGCAAGGGCGTGCGCTGCGTGCTCTCGACGAACGGAACCCTGATAGATGGCAGCCTGGCTCAGCGCATCCAGTCTGCCGGATTTGCCTACGTGGGCGTCAGCATAGATGGCATGGGCCGCGCACACGACAAGATCAGGGGACAGCAGGGCTCTTTCGACGCGGCAATCGAGGGACTACGTCACTGCCGCGAGGCCGGGCTGCGCACCGGGCTGCGGTTTACCATGCATCGGCTCAACGTGGATCAACTGCCTGCCATCTTCGAGCTGATAGATCAAGAGGACATTTCACGGCTGTGCATCTATCATCTCGCTTACTCGGGCCGCGGCGGGCGCATGGCGAGGCATGATTTGCTGCCCGAGGAAACCCGCGCTGCGGCGGACTACATCTTCGCGCAGGCGCGCTCTTTGCCTCGGAGAGAAATCCTGACCGTGGACAATCACGCCGATGCTGCCCATCTGTACCTCACTTTGGCTTCCCAGGACCAGCAGCGCGCACTGGAGGTCTATCGCCTGCTGCGCCGAAACGGCGGCAACCGCTCGGGGATTGCCATCTCCTGCATTGACAACCTGGGCGATGTTCACCCGGATCAATTCTCCTGGCATCAAAGCCTGGGCAATGTGCTCCAGCGGTCTTTCTCGGAGACATGGCAGGACGGATCGAACAGCGTGCTCTCCGTGCTGCGGGATCGAAAGCCGCTGCTGAAGGGGCGCTGCGGCGCATGCCGTTTCCTCGAAATCTGCAATGGCAACCTGCGCGCGCGGGCCTATGCCGCCACAGGCGACTGGCTCGCCTCGGACCCCGCCTGCTACCTTACCGACTCCGAGATCGGGCTGTAGCCCCCCGACGCGCTTGACAGGGGCGCGGTTGTATGGTAGCCTTGCCACCAATCACAGCCTAGGAGGTCGGCTCATGCGAAAGGTTGCTCGTTTTGCACAGCCGTTGACCACATTGTTCATCGTCGCGTTCGCGGTCATGCTGGTCAGCCCCCTGCTTGCGGCGCCGGTCCCCTCGCAGCCCGTGGCCTCAGGCACCGAGTCCAGGGACCAACTGTTGGCCCGCGCGGAAAAGGTGCTCAACGCGCAGGCGGTCAGTGACGCACTCAAGAAACTGGGGCTGACCGAGAACCAGGTTTCGAGCCGCCTGAACAAGCTCTCCGATGCCGAGCTCAACTTGCTCGCCAGCGGGGGCGAGCAGGTCCAGGTGGCCGGTGCGGGCAGCGAACCGACCCTGACCACCACGACGTGGCTGCTCATCGTAATCGTCATACTGCTGTTGGCAAGCTAAGCGCTCTCTGCGCCTGCGCGCTTGCAGTTGCCGCGTGCGCGGCCCTTCCGGGTCATGCTGCGGGCGCTCCATCCGTTTCGGCTGACGCGTCGGCGCCAAAGGCAGGGCCGCCTGAGGGGGTGAGCGCGCCGCCGCGCGTGCGGCTCGGCGTGCCTTTCATCAAGCAGAAAGGCAACTGGTGCGGCCCGGCCGCGCTTGCGATGGTGTTGCGCTTCCATGGCCGGGAGATCAGCCAGGAGCAGATCGCAGCCAAAGTCGCCACCCCCAAGAATGCAGGCGCGCTGAACCTCGACCTCAAATTGTTTGCGCGCGAAATGGGGTTCCAGGCAGAATCTGGGCGAGGATCACTGGCAGATGTGAAGGCTGAACTCGCAGGGGGCAGACCTGTTATCTGCACCATCAGACTCAGCAGGGGGTTGCACTACGCGCCGCTGGTGGGTTACGACGACAGCCGCAAGTCCCTCATGATACACCTCGACAAGCCTTTCGCGGAAATGTCCTACGATGAATTCGCGCGCCGCTGGAAGGCAGGCGATTATTGGATGCTTCGCATCTCGCCGCGCAAGTAGTGTCTCCGTGACGCGCCGCTTGTTGCCATTGCTCGCCATACTACCCCTGGTCGGCTGCCACTTCCAGGCCGATGGTATCGGGCTGGACGTGCGCAAGGTAAGAACCATCCTGCGTGTGGTGCGCGCGGCCAGAGTGATGCGGGTTTCGCTCCCCGACATGGCGCAATTTTCAGCCGCCGATCACATCAACCTGGGCGTCGTGCTGGAGAGGAAAGGATTGCTGCTCGCGGCGCTGGCGCAATACGAGATGGCGGCCGCCAAAGCCCCCGGGCTAGCCGCCGCGAGGGTGAACGTGGGCAACGTCCTGCGCCGCCTGGGCCAATGGCAGGCAGCGCTGATAGCCTACAGGGCCGCACTGCAGATAGATCCCGCAAGTTTTGAAGCCGCGAACAATTTTGCGGATGTGTGCGCGGAGCGCGGCGTCAACACCGCGGAGGCGTGCGCCGTGCTCGAGCGCGCGCTGGAGCACAACCCGGCCCAGCGCGCTTACGGACTGGAGACGCTTGGCTGGCTCACGAGCCAGCGCGGCCATCAGGACAGGGCTATCGCCCTGCTGCGCCAGGCTGTTGCCGAAGGCCCCCCGGAAGTGGAATTCCAGGCCCTTGCTCACCTGCACCTCGGCCTGGCCTTGCACCGCAACGGCGAGACGGATGGTGCCATGGCCATGTTGGACAATGCCCTCGCGATGAAGCCGCAGCCCGACCTGGCCGATCGCATCGCGTTCCTGCAGCGCTTGATGGCCGGTCGAGGGCGGTAGCCGCGGGATTGCAAGGGCGGCCCACTGCCCTTCAGGACCCTGAGGGCCCTTCAGGGCCGAAGGGCGGCCGCCCGGTGCGAATCTGCGTCAGCGGGCGAGAGACAGGGTCCGGCTGAGGTTCAACATCACTAGGCGGTCCTCGCCGCTTGCATTGGCGAGCCCGACCGCGATACCCAGCTCCAGAGCTCCCCGTTCCCACCAGATCCCCGCCGTCGCATACCCCTCGGGACCAGAGCGCCAGTCGGCGACCAGGGAGAGATGGGAGCGCCATTCGAATTCCGCGCCGAGGATGGCGCACTGCGTGCTCTCTGCGCGCGCCGCGCCGGCATGCAGGCGCGCCGGTCCCACATCGCGCGCGAGGACGATATACCAGAAGGGCTTGATGGCCTGGCACACGTCTGAGACACCGAGCGCGACCTGCGGGTAGCGGCCCTCCTGCGCCAGCAGATATTTTGCGTTCACTGCCGGCTTGGTCTGGCCGTCGTAGTGGTACAAGTCGAGGCCCGCCTCCAGCCGCGGCGTCAGGCCTGCCTGAAACTGCAGATAAGATTCGCACTCGGCGCCAAGAATGCGGGGATAGCCATCTTTCTCGAGCCCCAGGCGCAGGGTGCCTGGTTCCAGCAGGTCGGCAGTCGGCATCAGGTTAAGCGAGGTGGGACAGGCCCAAGCAGGAAGGGACAACAGCACCACCAGGACTGCCGCCAGGCCCCTACAATGCAAGCGCCCGCTCATCCTGTGGTGCCTGTGCCAGTAAACTTGCCTCAGCCAGTTCGTCCTGGACCACTTTGGCCAGCGCTTCCACAACCTTGGGGTCGAAGTGTTGACCGGCAAGCTCCCGGATTTCCTGCAGCGCTTGCTGCGGAGAAAGAGCGGCCCGGTCTGCGCGGTAGATCCTGGAAGAAGTCATCGCCTCGTAGGCATCAGCCGCGGCCAGTATCCTGGACAGAATGGGTATCTGGTCGCCGCGCAGGCCCTCCGGGTAACCGGAGCCGTCAAGGTGCTCATGGTGGTACCTGATCGGCTCTACCAGTGTCTGGAGGTGGGGGATCTTCGAGACGATCGTCGCGCCAAGCGACGGGTGCTGGCGCACGACATCCCATTCTTGGGGAGTGAGGGGCCCGGGCTTGTGCAGTATGGAATCCGGGACCATAATATGGCCGATGTCGTGCAGCAGGCCGGCCGCCTTCGCCTGCTCGACCAAGGGACCGGCGAGGCCCATTTCCCTGGCCACCGCGACACAATAGCGCGCCACGATATCACTGTGGGCCCTCACATGCGGCGCCCGGGCGTTGACTATCGCCGCCAGGGTTTCCAGCGCCGACCAGGTGCTGCGCTGCAGCATGCCCTGCATCGCAAGCGACCCGAAATCGGCAGGCTTCACGGCGAGGTTGTCGTAACACGACACATGTCCCGTTGAGATATGCTTGCTGCGCAGCATTGCCAGATCGGCCGCCAGCAGCAAGGTCTCCGCCGCCGCAGCATCCGAGGGGTAATTGGCGAGGCCGCCGCTGGCGGTAACAAAGCACTGTTCGTCGTTCACAGGGGCGGCGGGTATCCTCTTCTCCCGTATTGCCACCAGCAATCTCTCCGCGGCTACGACGCCTGACCGGGAATCTGTTTCAGGGAAGATGACCGCAAATTCGTCGCCGCCGATTCTGGCCACTACGTCATAGGCCCGCGCCGAAGCGAGCAGAGCATCTGAGGTCTGCCTAAGGGCCGCATCGCCAGCGACATGTCCCAGAGAATCGTTTATTGCCTTGAACCGATCCACGTCTATAACGGCGGCGCACAGCGTCTGGCCCAGCCTTCGCGCCCGGGCGATCTCCTGGACCAGCCGGTCCTGGAAATAACGGCGATTGTAAAGCCCGGTGAGCGTGTCGCGGCTGAGAGACGCTACCATCTCGTCGAAGGCTTTGGCCAAGTCGCCCAGTTCGTCATCGCGCGCCATCTCCACGCGAAAGTCAAGGTTGCCGTTGCGCACCTGGGCCGCCGCCTCAGTAAGCCACTCAAGCGGCCGCGCGATCATGCGGGCCACGAGCAGGGACATTACCAGCGCCGCCAGCAGCGCGATAGCCATCGCTCTCAACAAGTCCCAATAGGCCCCGCGCTCTCGCGCCAGCAGCGCCGCGAGCGTCATGTCAACGCCCAAGATTGCGACTGCCCTGCCGCGCTTGTCTCGAATCGGCGCGTAGCCTGAGAGCCATGTGCCCCACTTGTCAGTGGTGGGCTCAGTATCAGCGGTCGGGTGATCGAAGGCGGCACGCATTTGCGGCATCTCGCTGATGTCATATGGCTCCCCGATGCGGGCCGGGATCTCGTCCCGGGTTATCTTCCCGTCGTGGTTCTTGTCTTCGGGATCGGATGCGTCAACGATGAAGCGCAGGATGTTCGGATTGCGCGTCTTCACCATCGTATAGGCTTCGGTGATGCCCGGGTTAGCGCGCTTGAACTTGAAGAGGGCCCTCTTGATCTGCCTGTAAGGTGGCGTGTTCTCGTCGCCCGGCCGGAGGCGCGCGTGCTGTTCGCAGTCAACGAGCATGCTGCCAGTGGTTGCGGCCGCCATCAGCGAGCGGCGTATGTGCTGCCTGGCTTGCTGCTTGGTCGGGCCGTACAACACCACGGAGGTCACGGCGCAGGCGAACAGCGTGACGACCGCCATCGCTATCGCAATCCTATCTCTCATGGGTAGTTGGACGAAGCGCCTGTGCGGCCTGGCTTGGGGGGGCAGCAACCCGGCCCTCCCTCCTTCGACCGCTGCCCGCTTATTCCATAAGCGCGCACCAGCCTACCAGGGTGCAGGAAATGAACGTCGTCAAATGGAAAACCAGACCGATGGACTTCGGCTCTTTCCTGGAGCAGTCCTTGACCTCTGGTGGCCTAGGCGCCCGGTTGGCCCACCAGGAGATCATGCCCCCCAGGGCAGCCCGCTACGCTACCCTGGAGGGCCTGCCCGCGCCGGTGGCGCGCATCCTGAAGCGACAGGGGATTGACCGCCTCTACACTCACCAGGCTGCGGCTGTCTCCCTGGTGCGAGCGGGCGAGAATGTCCTAATCGTGACCTCCACCGCGAGCGGCAAAACGCTGTGCTACAACCTGCCGGTGCTGGAGGCGATCGCAGGCAGCCCCGAATGCACGGCCCTTTACCTTTTTCCCACCAAGGCACTGGCCCAGGATCAACTGCGCGCTCTGCGCGCCATGGCCGAGGCAGACCCGGCACTGGCCGCCCTGACCGCCTGCGGGACCTATGACGGCGACACCCCGGGGGACGAGCGCAGACGGCTGAGAGATAAGGCGCGCATCATCCTCACCAACCCCGACATGCTCCACGTGGGCATCCTTCCCTATCACTCGCGCTGGCACCGTTTTTTCTCCAACCTCAAGTTTGTCGTGGTTGACGAGATACACGTCTATCGCGGCATATTCGGCTCCCACGTCGCCAACGTGATGCGGCGCCTGCGGCGCATCGCCGCGCATTACGGCGCCAAGCCGCAGTTCATTGCCTGTTCCGCCACCATCGCCAACCCGGGCGAACTGGCGAGCAGGCTGATTGGCGCGCCGGTGAGCGTGGTGGATGATGATGGGTCGCCCAAGGGGCCGAGGCATTTCCTGCTGTGGAATCCGCCTTGCCTGGACGCCGCCGGCATGACGCGCAGGAGCGCAAATGAGGAAGCCAGCACTTTGCTGACGGCCCTCGTCGAGCAGGGGGTGCAGACGATTGCCTTCACCAAGACCAGGCTGGTAGCGGAACTGCTGTCTCGCTCCTCCCAGGAGACCCTGGCTGGCAGAGGAAGCCCCTATGCTCAGGCTGTGCGGTCCTATCGTGCCGGCTACCTTCCGAAGGAGCGCCGGGAGATCGAAAACCTGCTTTTCTCCGGCGAACTCAAGGGCGTAGTCAGCACCAATGCCCTGGAACTTGGCATTGATGTGGGGGGCCTTGACGCCTGCCTGATCGTCGGTTTCCCCGGCACAATCGCCAGCACCTGGCAGCAGGCCGGGCGAGCAGGGCGGGGCGACGACGAAGCGCTCGTCGTTCTGGTGGCCTACAACGACCCGATTGACCAGTATCTGATGCGCCACCCTGACTATTTCTTCGGGCGTTCCCCCGAGCACGGGATCATTGACCCTGAGAACCCCTACGTGCTGGGCGCGCATCTTCGCTGTGCGGCCTTCGAACTGCCTATCTGCAGCGCGGATGAGGAGTTGTTCGGCGCAAGGATTGAGCCCCTGGCCGAAGCGCTGCAGCAGCAGCGCCAGTTGAAACGACTGGGCCGGGCCTGGTATTTCTCCAGCACCGACTTCCCCGCCGCTCACGTCAACCTCAGGACCGTCTCCGACAACACTTTCACGATCATGGACCGGTCCGACAAGAACCGCGTGGTGGGAACGGTTGACGCCATCAGCGCGCCCGAACTCGTCTATCCCGGCGGCGTCTATCTTCACCAGGGCGAGACCTACCTGGTCAGGGACCTTGACCTGAACGCGCGCGCGGCCTATGTCGAGCGCGCCGAGGTTGATTATTACACCCAGGCCGTGCTGGAGGCTCAGATCCGCATCCAGAGCGAGGAAAAGAGGCGCGCGCTCTCCTCGGGCCTGGCCTGCTGGGGACAGGCGACAGTTGCCTGGCGGACGACGGCCTTCAAGAAGATAAAGTTCCAGACCATGGAAACCGTGGGCTACGGGCGCGTGGACCTGCCCGGCCAGTCGCTCGAGACGGCGGCCCTGTGGGTGATCCCGGATCCCGCGATGCTCGCGCGCCTTCCAGGTAGCATGAGAAAGGCAATCGGGGGCCTTTGCGGGATTCGCAATGTAGCGGTGCTGGTGCTGGCCCTGGTGGCGATGTGCGACCGCCAGGACCTGGGGGGCATAGTGGAGAGCAGCAATACCGGCAGCCCAACTGTTTTTCTTTACGACCGCTACCCGGGCGGGATGGGATTTAGCGAGAAGGGCTTCGAGCTCATTGACGACCTGGTCTCGCAATCCCTACAATTGATACGCGAGTGCGGGTGCGAGAACGGGTGCCCCTCGTGTGTCGGGTCGCCCGTCACCAGGCCGCCGCAGCATGGTGACCCGGACCTGTGGCAATCTGCGGGCATTCCCGACAGGCGTGCTGCGATCCGCATCCTGGAGTTGCTGGCGGCAGGCCCAGCGCACCCACCTACCGTCCTACAGGGCGGTTCTGGGCCTGCCGGCCATCCGACAGGCAGTTCGCGCAAGGGGACGATTGGCCTCTAGTGTGCGACATCGAGAAGTTGTGCGAACGGCAGGGGGTTTGCCGTGCCTGTGACCGTAACGAAACCGAAGTACCTCGCCCGCTCGCTGAGCCGGTGGTTCGGCGGGAACGTGGCCCGCAATGAAGCAGGCGAGATCTTCGTGCGCGAGATCAGCCTGCGCGAGGAAGCAGGATCAGGAGAAGGGCAGGAATTCATCAGCCAGGCACTTGATGCCCTGGACGCCCTCCGGCAGCAGGCGGGAGTGACGGGGCCTGCGATGTGGCTCGACATTGAGACCGCGGGATGGCCGGGCAGGCCGGTCTTCCTGGTGGGTATGCTCTGCGCGGACGGGCGCGACGTCGTGCTCAGGCAGCTGTTCGCGCGCGACTATTCCGAGGAGGGCGCCCTGCTTCACGAGTCCCACCTGCACCTGGCCCGGATGGACATGGTGCTGACCTTCAACGGGGCTTGCTTCGACTTGCCATTTCTGAGGGATAGGGCGGCCTACCATCGCCTCGCCTGCCCGGCCTGCCGCGCGCACCTGGACTTGCTGCCACTGGCGCGGCGGCGCTGGCGCGGAAAACTGCCGAATTGCAGGCTCAAGACGCTGGAGGCCCATGTAAGTCGGCGGCCGCGCACAGGTGACATATCAAGCAGCGAGATCCCGCTGCGTTACCACGATTACGTTCACACCCAAGACGCGGCCATCATAGCCCCGGTCTTCCGGCACAACACCCTTGACATGGTGGCACTGGCGCAGGTATCAATCGCACTGGTGAAAGGAGATAAGGATGAGCCCGCAGATTGACATCGCTGCCCTGTGGCGCCACGCTACGGAAGTGGTCTTCGAGCGGTCCGACCGTTTCGGCCCCCTGAACCAATCAATGCGAGCGGCAGTGCCCATCGCCCTGGAGGGCAACACCCTGATCGTCGGGCTGTCGGGGACCCACCAGTACTTGGCCGGGCATCTGCAGACCCCTGCGAATCGCCACCGCGTGCTCGAGGTACTGCGCGAACTGTCAGGCAAGCCCCTCGAACTGCGGATGATCGAAGGCACTACTCTCGAGGATTGGGAGGCGGTGCACAAGGCGGAGGAGTCGCAGCGTGCGAAAGGTCACGGGGCGGCACCTGTGGCCGCACGGCCGACGCATGCGCAGCCTCCAGGCCATCCTCCCGAGGCTGCGGGGCCCTGGGAGCAATGGAACCAGAACGTGCACTTTGCCTGGCAGTCCTGGCCGCATCACACCCAACCAATCGCCCGCGCCCAATTCGTGCGGCACGTGCTGCCCTGGTTGGTGGAGACAGAGGCGCGCGCGGCGCGACAGGGCGACGCTGAAGACGCGATACAGCGGGGGCTGACCAGAGCCCTTGAGAGGCTTTCAGGAATGTGCGACATCCCCATCGGCGCGCTGGCGCTTGAGTTTCTGCGCCTGCCGAAACAGCCAGCACCTGCCGCTCGCCCGGAGAAGAAGGGCAAGAAATGACGCCTGCTGGCGATGATCGCGGCCCGCTCACGGCCAGCAGGCTGCTTCAGCTGATGGCATCCAGGCCCGCGCTCATTGTCAGCCTGCCCAGCAACGACCCTGACCTTGCAAGGGCTGCGGCCTCGGGCGGCGCCGATGCCCTGAAGGTCCACATCAACGTCCACCACGATGCAAGCGGAACCCACTTCGGCAGCCTCGCCGAGGAAAGGGGGGCATTCGAGAGAATCCTTTCCGCGGTTTCCATCCCGGTTGGGATAGTCCCGGGCTCGGCGACAATGGCCAGCCGCCGTGATCTCGATGCCTTGCGCGAAATGGGCCTGGATTTCTTCGATGCTTTCGCCCACCACATGCCCACGTGGATGCTGTCGTTCGAGGGCATGGCGCGCGTCGCCGCGATTGACGCCTCGTATTCCCCCCAGGATTTGCCCCTCCTCGAATCGCTGGGCGCGCAAGCGTTTGAGGCCGCCATTATCCCTCACTCCGAATACGCAACGCCAGTCACGGTGCGCGATGTCGCTCGCTACCGCGCTCTATGCGCGGCAACCCGCAGGCCGGTGATCGTTCCCTCTCAGCGCAAGATCGAGCCTTCGGAGACAGCCCTGCTGGTGCAGCAGGCGGGCGTGCGAGCGATCATGATCGGGGCTATCGTAACTGGCAGCGAGGCGCTTTGTATCGAGCGCTGCACCGCTGCGTTTCGCGCCGCTCTGGACGCCTTGGGCTAGCGGCTCATGGCCAGCCTGCGCCTTGGCCTTCTCCCGCTCGACGACCGGCCCTGCAACCTTCTCTTCCCGCGCCGCATTGCGCAAATCGCCGGCGTGCGTCTGCTCGTTCCGCCGCGCCGAATGCTGGGCAGGTTCACGGCTCCCGGCGACACGCAAGCCCTCTCGGATTGGGTGCTGCACGCGGCAAGCGAGGTCGAGGGCCTGATCGTTTCCGCCGATATGCTGGCCTATGGTGGACTGGTGGCCTCGCGCGCGGGCCTCGTGCCCGAGCGCCAGGCTCTGGCCAGGGTCAACGCCCTGCACCGTGTCAGGGCAGCGCGCCCCGACCTCGCGATCTTCTGCTCTTCCGTAATCATGCGGCTCGGTATCACGGTTGATTCCGAGCAGGCTGCATGCCTGCACGAAAGAATGAGGCGTTGGGCACAATTGACCGACCAGGTCAGAAGGCTCCGTCACGAGGAATACGGGGACGAACTGATGCGCCTGGAGGCCTTGATACCGCCCCGACTGCGCTCGTCTTACATGCGCATCAGGAGGCGCAACCACGCGGTCAACACGTGGGCGGTGCAACTTGTGTCCGATGGAGTTATAGACTACCTGGTGCTTGCGCAGGAGGATGCGGCAACCCACGGCCTGCACAAGTTCGAGCAGCAGATGCTCTCCGGGGCCATAACAAGCCTGGGGGTTCAAGAGCGGGCAAGTTTGCATCCCGGCGCCGACGAGGTAGCGATGGTCCTGCTGGCGAGATACCTCTGCCGGGAGCACAGGCGCAGCCCGGCAGTTCTCCCGCTCTACCCGAGCCGCAGGGCTGAAGCCGTCATTCCGCTGTTCGAGGACCGGCCATTGCGCGAAACGGTAGCGGCGCAGGTCCAGGCTGCGGGCGCTCGCGCAGTCGCTCGTGAGGCCGAGGCTGACCTGGTGCTGGTCGTGCACGCACCGCTGAGCAAGCAGCGGGAAGCGCGCGATGCGAGGAAACACCTGACGCCTCAGCGCGTGGTGGATGCGACCGTGGCGCACGTCCGGTCTGCCCTTCGGCGCAAGCCCGTGGCCGTTGCCGATGTCGCCTACTGCAATGGCGCCGACCCGGCGCTCGTACGAGCGCTCCAGCGGGAGCGGCTGTTCTCGCGCCTGCATGGCTACGCGGGCTGGAATACGGCAGGCAATACCATCGGGAATGCCGTCGCTCACGGCATTGCGCGCCTTCTCTCGCCCCAAACGCCGCGCAGCGAAACTGCGCACCGCCTCTTTCTCTTCGAGCGGCTCCTAGATGATTACGCCTACCAGAGCATCGTCCGGCAGCAGGCGATCTCGCGTGCGGGGCGGCTGGGCCTCTCGCCGATCAACCTCGGCAGCAGGCGAATGGAACTTCAGCGCTTCGTGGCCCGGCGGCTTGGCGCGATGGCGCACTCCATCTGGCGCCGCAACTTCGCGGGCGCGCCGCCCCCCGTTCGTATTCGCCTTCCCTGGCCCCGCCTCTTCGAAGCCGAAGCCAAGGCAAGCCCACGCTGAGGCGCGCCGGAACTAGTGGTGTATGTGGTGTTGGTGCTCGTGCTCTGCCTTTGCGGCAGCTTTAAGTGATTTGAGGTATGCCACAACTGCCTGGGCATCGGCCGCGCTCAGGCGGTAGCGGGGCATTGGGGGGTTGGCAGGCTTGCCGTCCGCTCCCAGGCCGGTTTCAAGGAACTTTACGGCTGCGGGCTTGCTCCAGCCAGGGAGTCCCGCGATGCCTGGCGCTTTGGAGGTCCAGTTCTTGATTGGGTGGATGGGCTTGACCTCCAGTGGGCCGCCCTGCAACTGCGGCCCGTGGCAGTTGATGCACATTGCCGCCTGATGTACGAGGTACTTGCCCTGCGCAATCTGGGGATCCTCTCGCCGCGCCGCCAGCGAGAGCGCTGATGCGGCGGCCACCACGCTTGCCAGAAGCCCAGCCGAGAGAATGGCGCGTTTCATCATGGACTTATCCCTCCCACCATTAGTAAGTATGGAGCGCCACGAGCGACTCCGGCCCCGCAAGTCCGCCGCCCGCGGGCCCGAAGTCTGCTCTGGCGCACCGCCCGAGTCAACAAAGCCCGATGGAAAAAGGTTCCCGCGGCGGCAATTCCGCGCGTTCCACCCTGCCCGCATTGCTGCCGCCCCCAACCCGGCTCAACGCTCAATCACCACTTCTCCAGGCGGCTTGTCCTCCCCTGGCTTTCCCCGGTTGCGGACCTGGTGGGCGAGGCAGGTCTCGAACCTACGACCTCCTGCATGTAAGGCAGGCGCTCTACCACTGAGCTACTCGCCCGGCCTGAGCCCCAGGTTGTGGATGGTGGGCGAGGTAGGTCTCGAACCTACGACCTCCTGCATGTGAGACAGGCGCTCTACCACTGAGCTACTCGCCCGCAACCGGTATGTTACAGCACTGCTGCGGGGTGCGTCAAGGCAGCCAGCGCCTTGAGGGTCAGCCCGAGGCCTACCAGGGTTATCAGCGCGGCGCTGGCCAAGCCGACCTTTCCCGACCATTGCCGCCCTGCTGCGGTGCGGGCCAGGCGGCTTGAGCCGTGGATAAATGCGATGCCCATCGCCACCAGCACACTTGCCATGCCCACGCTGAACACGCCCACGAGGGCCATCCCCTGGGCGATCCTGCCCACCGCCAGCGCTGAAAGAAGCACCGCCAGGGCCCCGTGGCACGGTACCAGCCCGCCGGAGATCCCCAACGCCATAATGGAAGCCGAATTCGCTGCGCGGCGCTGGTGGTGCGTGTGGTGCTCGTGGTCGTGAGAATGGTCGTGCGGGTGGGTGTCGTTGTCTCCTCTTGCGCTGCGACTGGCGCTGAGACGCGCGCACATCAGCCCTATTCCCACCCCGAGAATCAGCAGGGCCGACGCGAGCGGCAAGAAGCGATCTGCCTGCTTGCCAAGTCCGCATTGGGCAGCCGCCAGTGACAAGAACCCGAGCAGGAAAACCACAGACGTGTGGGTGAGCGTGACGATGATGCCCAACATGATGGCATGAAGGGGCTTGCCCCGGCTGCCAACCAGGTAGGCAGCGACCACTGTCTTGCCGTGCCCCGGTTCAAGGGCGTGCAGAGCGCCCAGGCCAAACGCCGAACTGGCAAGCAGGGCGAATTCTACCACGATTCCTCACTTTCTCGCCCGCAAGGCCGGGGGCTGCTCGCGTCCCCTGCCCGCAAGCGAATTCACCTCTATCTACATCAGCCGTTCCAGGGCGCCGAGCAGCTCTTCGACTGCCTCTTCGCCGCGCCCCCGCTTCAGCGCCGCGGCGACGCAAGATTCAGCGTGGTCGCGCATGATCACGCGCGCGGCCCGTTCCACGGCGCCCCGCAAGGCGGCCATCTGCAGCAGCACTTCGTGGCAGGGGCGCTGGTCTTGCCACATGCGCCGGATTCCGCCCACGTGCCCCTGGATGCGCGCCAGGCGCCGGTTCACGTCCTCGAATGTCTTGTGCTTCTCTGCCATGGTTATCCCCTCCCGGGGGATGGGATATCTTAGCACAGACCTGCAGCCCCGTCAAGACCCGTGGAAGGGAACTCCGCCGCAGCGGGTAATTTCCGGGTTATGGGGGAATCTTGAGTCCTGTGGCAGCACGAGGTGGACGATATGCAGCGCTTGTTGAACCTGACCGGAAGACACTATCGGACGATACCGACTGATCGCCCGGGCTATGTGGAGGAAGCCCTCAGCCTGGAGGCCGGCCAGACGGCCTTCGTTTCGCTCCACTGCTGGAACATCGGCTGCCCCGGCGGCCCGCCCGAGGACCCCAACTACTGGGTGGGAATGGGTTTCCCGCAGACGGCCGCCGAAGCATACGGCATTATGAAAGAACACATCCGCCCTTGCCTCGACGCGGCACGGGCTGCCGGGATCGCGGTGTTTCACGTGCAGGCCGAGCTGATTGCGAAGCGATACCCGGAATGGTTTGAGGTAGAGGCGGATCTGCCCGCAGCCGCGCCGCCGACCAGCGCGCCAGACCCGCTCCCGGCAATCCCCGGCTATGTCGAGGGGATAATTGCGCGCAGCCACGGCGAGGACTATGCCACGCGCTCACCCTATGCGCAGATGGACTTCCCCGACGTTGTCAAACCTTTGCCAGGCGAGCCGATAGTCCACCAGACGCGCCAGTTCGACCGCCTGCTGCGAAAGCGCGGGATCGTCAATCTGATCTACGCCGGATTCGCGACCGACATGTGCATACTCGACGCCCCGGGCGGCATGGGCCCGATGTTCGGCCTGGGATACAGGGTGCTTCTGATACGGGACGCCACCCTGGGCGTGGAGCAGCCCGACAGTTTCGATGAGCGCATCGCAACCCGGCGCGGCCTCTTCTTCGTCGAGACCCACTGGGGCGACACCATCACGACCAAGGATTTCATAAGCAACTGCACGCGCCTGGCAATATGAGGGGCACAGTCACCGTGCACGGCCTGTGCTGGAGGCTTAAGCCGGGCTTGACTCAACACGTTCTCTCGATATATTATCAGTGCGATATCAGACTACAGCGGGGCAGGGAGACCCACCCCTATGGATCTCAAAAACCTCGAAACAACCAGGCTCATATGCGAGATTAGGTACGCACTGGCTCCGATCCATCACGCGCGGGGCGCGGAGATCATCCAAGACCTAATCCACGATTTTGGGAGCTACAGCTTTACTGACCCCGGCTCCTTCCAGTTGCGCGACGACTCAAAGGCGCAGTTATTCCACGTCTCTACCAGAAATGCTATCTTCGACTGGGAAAGATGCACGGACGTCCTGCAGTCTTTCCGTCAGCGGGCGGAAGCGTTGTTCTCCAAGGTGTGTCACAAGTATCAGATCGAGTCGCTGAAGCGCATCGGTCTCAGGCAGTACTTTGTGCTTCCGGTTGCAGAGCCGTTTGAGGGACTCGTCAATCGTTATGCTACTGCTCTGCTGCGACCACAACAGGGGTTGTGGGAGAAGGTGGGGCCGATTGCCGACGTGGGTATCATCCTTGACTTCAGCTCCGACGGGGGTAGGGGGCAACTGCATACCGGGCCGATGACCCAAGAGCAACTGTGTAGGCAGTTCCTGGTATTCGGACGCAACCCCGCCATATCAGCGGATGTGGTGTGCTTCGCGAACGTGGACGTTGGTGCCCTGGATCAACGGGCCGACAAGATCGGTGAATTCATCAGAAGGGCCGCAGGGGTCGGACGCGGAAAAGTCGAGGCGCTGTTTTCCGTGCTATAGGAGTGGCAGAGAACAATGACAAACGCAGCTGTTGCGGAGAACTGGTGGACGACCCAACCCGCCGGGTCGGGCGCGAAGGCTTCCAGTGGTGAGCGCGTTCCCCGGTCATCCGACTACACTCAAACGGTCGAGGTGGTCCGGGAAGAACCGGACCCGCTACCGGAACAGACTTTGGAGGCCCTCCCTGGCGACGCCAAAGAGATGTTCGAGCTTCGGACGGCGGTCAGGCCCGTGGTTCCTCTATGGCACTTGGGTGGCATTGCGTTGGGCGTTGTCTCGTTGCCGCTGTGCATCACGCAGATGCTGCAATACTTCGCGTCGGGTAGCTCTATGGTCCACCCGTACGTAGCCCTTGTGGCCATGGTAGGGTCTGTGGGCATCGGGCTCACTGCCGTGGTCTCGCTGGTTGAGATGGCCAGGGCTGACCGGTGAGACAGATGATGGACAGGCTACTGCGGGCCTTTAGCCGGATCCTGGTAGCGATCGCGGCCGAGAAGGAAAACACAGCGGGGAAAGTAAACACCGTCGTTTCGTTGTGTGGTTTTGCGTTGCTGATTGCGGCAATGTTCAAATCAGCGGTCAATGCGGTACTGGGTGGTTCCTCCTGGCTCCTGAAGTTGATCTGGAAGGGCTTGCCGACGTATTCGGGAGCGCCCTACCTGTCTGGAGGGCAGTACCTCTTGCTGGTCCTCATTGTGGCCCTAGTGGTAGTGTACAGCCTGAGAATCTGCTCCGATCAAGCACGCCTCTGACCCGGCGGGACCGATGCGGCTCGTAGGGCCTTCTCAAGCCCAACGGATGATCTGGCGGACGTAGGGGCACAAGGCGGTGTGCCCCTGCGGGAAGAAGGTCGAACAAGAGCGGGGTCGCCAGCGTCCGTTAGGCAGGAACTATGTTTAGAGGCTCCTTGGTCTCCTTCATGGTGTTTGTGATCGCGCTCGGCGGCACGGCGCGTGCCGATCTCAAGTTGGATATACCGCGGGACCCGAAGGCTGACGCGCTGGTGCTGGGGGTGCTGGTGTTGACCGATGACAACTCCGCGCGCTGGGTAAGGGATCACAACAACTCCCCCAGTCTCCGTTCGGTTGCGGATAATACGACCCGCTATCTGGACCCCGTGAAACTTACCGGCGCCTGCCTCGTCGCGTCGCAGTTATTGAAGGATCGCACCCAGCAAACGCGCTACAAACTCGCCGCCACCGCGGCATTCGAGACGGGCCTCATAACGGAGCTGCTGAAGCATGTGACACACCGCCGGCGCCCCGACGAGAAGTTCGCTCTCGGGACCAACCCGAACGCCTCTTCCAGTTACAGTTCGTTCCCCTCCGGCCATGCAGCAGGGGACTTCGCGATACTTACGGTGCTCGCGCAGCAGGATCGGGAAAACCGCGGGGCCTATATCGGCATGGGAGTGCTGGTTTGCGCGTCGCGGGTTTATCTGGAGAGACATTATCTTTCGGACGTTTTCGCGGGGGCGGTGATCGGAACGCTCGTAGGGAAACACGTTGCCAGGCACGACCGCGGCCTGCTCTCTTGGCGTTTCTAGCATCAGCCGAGGTTTTTGTGTATACTAGCGCCCGGCTCGTCGCTGTCCAGTAAGGAGGAAGTCGTGGAGATAGAGCACATCTGGGCAAGAGAGATCATAGATTCGCGCGGCAACCCCACGATCGAGGTGGAGATTCACCTGGAAGACGGCAGCGTCGGCATTGCGGCGGTCCCGTCGGGCGCCTCGACGGGAAAGCACGAGGCCCTTGAATTGCGCGATGGCGGTGATCGCTACCTCGGCAAGGGTGTTACCAAGGCGGTCGAGAACGTGCGCAGCCTTATCGCGCCGGAGATTGTGGGGGTTGACGCCGGCAACCAACTGGAGATAGACCGCCTGCTGATCGAGCTGGACGACACGCCGAACAAGGCCCGCCTGGGCGCAAATGCCATTCTCGGGGTTTCCCTCGCGGCCGCGAAGGCGGCGGCGGAATCCGTGGGACTGCCGCTCTATCAATATATTGGCGGCGTCCGCGCCCATCTGCTGCCGGTGCCGCAGATGAACGTCCTCAACGGCGGCAAGCACGCCGACAACAACGTTGATTTCCAGGAGTTCATGATTCTGCCCATTGGCGCGGGGTGCTTCTCCGAGGCGATGCGCACCGGCGTCGAGGTTTTCCACGCCCTTCGTTCGGTGCTCAAGGAGAAGGGGCTGAACACGGGAGTGGGTGACGAGGGAGGGTTTGCGCCTAACCTGAAGTCGAACGAAGAAGCCATCAAGTCACTCGTCGAGGCGATCGAGCGCGCGGGTTACGAGTCCGGGTCGCAAGTGGCCCTGGCGATGGATCCCGCTGCCTCTTCGTTTTATGAGGATGGTAAGTATGTCCTCGCCGGCGAGGGCCTTTCCCTCTCGGGCAAAGAGATGGTTGAATACTATGTGAGCCTCTGCGAGAAGTATCCCATCCTCTCAATCGAGGATGGCATCGCCGAGGATGACTGGGACGCTTGGGCCCTGCTCACCGAGCGCATCGGCAAGCGCGTCCAGCTGGTTGGCGACGATTTGTACGTCACCAATGTCGAGCGCTTGAGGAGGGGCATAAAACTGTCAGCCAGCAACAGCATCCTGATCAAAGTTAACCAGATCGGGACCCTCTCCGAGACTCTGGCCGCAATCGAGATGGCGCACAAGGCGGGCTGGACGGCAGTCATCTCTCACCGGTCCGGGGAGACTGAGGATACAACCATCGCCGACCTGGCTGTTGCCACAAACTGCGGCCAGATAAAGGCCGGCGCTCCCTCAAGGAGCGAGCGCGTGGCCAAATACAACCGCTTGCTGAGGATCGAGGAGGAACTGGGCGAAAATGCTCGCTATGCCGGGCAGGCCGCTTTCTCGAACATCGCCCGCTGAGGAGGGCTGCGGGTGAACCGAACGAAGCCCTGTCTTTACAGCGCAGCCTGCGCACTGGTGGCATGCGTCCTTGTCGCGTGCGCAGCCGCCGCCGAAGCCCCTCAGCAGCCGAAGGCCTTCGGGTATACGGGCTGGGATTCCAACTACTTCTACTTCGCAGCGAAAGTCGAGGACAAGTCGGTTACGGGCACAAATGTCGGCGCCTTTTCCCAGCCCTGGGAAGATGACTCCATCGAATTGTGCTTCGACATGACAGGCGCTGGAGCGCAGGCCCCGGACGAGGGATGTGCCCGGATGGTGATCAGTGCTGCAGGCGGGTTCACCGCGCTGGTTGGGACCGCGCAGGGCACCTGGCGCGCAGCGCCGTCATGGCTGCGCGGGCTGCGTTTCGATGTTGAGATCCGGGGAACGCTCAACAAGCCCCAGGACAACGACCAGGGGTACGTCGTAGAGGTCGCCATACCATGGCAGCATCTCGGCGGCGAGCCGCGCCCGGAGGCCGAGATCGGCTTCGCCTTTGCTCTCCACTTGCGCGGCGATCAGGACGGATTTGCCTCTTGCTGCCCTGCCCTGGACAGCGATGACGAGCTCGATGTGCCGGCGGCGTGGTGTCGGTTGACCTTCAGCCCCAGGGCGAACCCGCAGGTTGCCCAGGCCGGGGAAATTGTCTGCCCCAGGATGCTCAGGCCGCCCACGGTTGATGGAGTTCTCAGTGCGGTGGAGTGGATGGGCGCAAGCGTCCTGCCGATAACTCTGCCGGAAGCCACAGCCGCAGTGCCCGTGGGCCGCGCGAAACGCACCACCAGCGTGATGGCTCTGTACACTTTTCCGCATTTGGACAGCAGGCAGTGGCTCGAACAGCCGCTGGAAGGCCTCGGCCCCTGGTGGAACCCAGAGCAGGTGGCGTGGCACAGGAGCCAGGTCAGGCAGGTGCGCCGCGCCGCGATAGATACCCTCGCCGTCGCCTGGCGCCCGGGCGATGGAGCAGCGGCCAGAACTGCTCTTTCCTGCCTGGTCCAGGCCTTGATCGCTCTCAAGCAGGAGAAGTACACATACCCCCTCCTTGCGTTATACCTGGATGGCGAGCAACTTGCGCGCGTCCTGCCGTCGCGCGATCTTCGCAGCCCACAGTCCGCGCAAGCGCTGTATGCCGTGATACGGGAGTTCTTCCTGATGGTCCCGCCGGAGTTCCGCGCCCAGGTGATCACCGAACGGGGGCGCGCGAACCTCGTCTTGATGGGCGAGCCGCAGGGAATTGAAGAATGGGATGGCAAGTTCGCGCAGCAGTGCGGCCAGGCCTTCGATAAGGATTTTGGCTCCGGCCTGATGTGGCTCGGAGAGCGCAAGTGGCAGGAAAAGGGCGCCGCGCTCGACGCCTGCTGGTCAGCGAATAAGCGTCTCGGGGTTGATCCATGCACCGAGCGCACGATGAGCCTGCTCGAGGGCGTGCCTTCGCTTGATGACTATCAGACAGACCTTGGGCAAGTGGTGCGCATGGCCCCTGACTTCGTCTTGATCAACTCCTGGAATGATTTTCCCAGTGCCACCGAGATCTGCCCCAGCCGCCAGCGCGGCTGGAACCACGTTGATGCCACGCGGCGTTACATCGTGCAACTGATGGCGCGCGGCCCTTCCCCGGTCGGCGTGCGTCGGGATACGCTGCCGCGAATCATCCCCCCCGGTGGAACCTGGCAGATCGAACTGCTGCTGACGAACTACACTCTCGCTGACCTCTCGACCGCGCGCGACATAAGCTTCCAATACGCACTCCGTGGGGAAAAAGATCGCTCCGCGAAGGCCAGCGGGGATGCGGCCCGGTCGCTGCGGCTGCCGGCTGGGGCCACGGCGCCCGTGCTCGCTGAAATCTACGCCCGCGGCAAATCCGGCCCTCTGCCCCCTGGGCCCTACCAGCTGACTCTCAGTCTGGCGCGCAGCAGGTTGCCCATCCTGGTCAATCCCTTGTGGCAGCAGAGCATTGCGCAGTTCAGCATGCCGGTCACCATCGGGTCGGCGCCCAAATGGGCGGCGTCTGCGATATCGAGCACACTTCCCGCGCGCATGCAGGCGGCCGGCAAGTATGCGCTGCAGGTGCGCCTGCGCAATGAAGGATCATCCTCCTGGCAGAAGGGGAAAGTCAGGCTGGCGCACCGGTGGGCTTCGCTCGACGGCCAGGCGTTGCCGGGACAGCAAGCCGCGGCAGTTGACCTCCCGAGAGATGTGACCTCCGGGCAGGTGGTGAGCATGCCCGTCGAAGTCACGGCGCCGCCAGAGCCCGGCGTTCAAGTCATCAACTGGGAAGTCCGCCAGGGTGACCAGGTCCTGTGCCGGGCGGGCGAGCAGGCCGTGCAGGTTGTGGCAGCGGAGCCGGGGCCGTGGCTCGTCAGGGCCGAGATTCCGCGCACGATGCAAGCGGGCGCGCAATACACGGCCAGCATAGTCCTTGGAAACACCGGGCCTGCCACCTGGAAGCCGGGCCAGGTGTCAGTTACCGCCGGCTGGCACTACCTGGATGGCACCAGCGCAGGGCCGGCGTCCTCGCCGGCAGCGCTGGCCGCGCAAACGGCCCCCGGCTCGCTTGGCGTGGTTCGGGTACCTGTGCAGGCCCCGAAGTTCGGCGGTTCCTATCTGCTCACCTTCACAACTGCATTCGCAGGCGCCGCCGAAAAGCAGCAGACTGCGCAGCAGCCGCTTGAGCCAATTGCGGTGAGGGTAACCGGCGGCCCATTCGAGCCTGTTGACCTCAGCCAGTTTTTCAACATTGTGGCGATAACCACACCCCAACGCCGCAGCAGCGGCGAGTTTGACGGGGCAGGCAGGTCGCTGCCCGCCGAGTACGTTCCCCCGGACGCGGCAACAGAGACCGGCGGGTGGTATCCTTGCGGCTACTACGGCTCACAGGAAGCCCCCAGGCAAATCCCTCTCCTTTTCCCCAAGCGCAAGGAAGGACGCGGGGGCGCCGTGGCTTGCAACGGACAGGCGATAAGTCTGCCGGCGGGGACAACCAGGATTCACATGCTGGCTGCAGCATCGAGTGAAAGTGTTGCTGCTGAATTCGTGCTCGTCACCGCAAGTGGGGAAAGGCGCCCACTGCAAGTCACCGTCGCCAACTGGATGCAGCCGCCCGCCAGCGCGCAGGAAGAAGGGCTGGCAGTGAAGCTGATCCGCACGGCGACTGCCGATGAGCCAAAGCAAGCGTATCTCCACCACTACATCCTTCAGGCGCAGCAGGCTGTCACTCTCGAATTGCCCAAGGCCGCCGAGGTGCGCCTGGTGGCGCTGACAATCGAACGCACGCCGCGCCTTTGATGAGCCGCATCCTGATCCGAAACGCTGTCGTTATCCCGATGGACGGCCAGGCCGAGGTGATTGACCCCGGCTGCGTGGCCATCGAGGGAGAGGACATCATCGCTGTCGGGCCCGAGCCGAAAGGCCCCTGGGATACGGTGATCGAGGCCTCGGGGACGGCGGCCCTGCCCGGATTCGTTAACGCCCACACGCACGCCGCCATGACTCTGGTGCGCGGCTATGCGGACGATATGCCTCTCATGCCCTGGCTGCAGGAGAAAATCTGGCCGCTGGAGGCGATGCTCGACGAGCGCGACATCTACTGGGGAAGCCTGCTGGCGATAGCGGAGATGCTGCGCGCCGGTGTCACCACCTTCAATGATATGTATTACTACTACAATGCCGTCGCTGACGGGGTGGAGGAATCGGGGATACGCGCCTGCCTTTCAGGCGTGCTGTTGGGGTTCCTGAAGGAGGCCGAGCAGCATTTTCGCTGGGCGGTGAAGTTCGCGCGCGCTTTCAAGGGGCGCGCCGATGGGCGGATTCAGACGATGCTTGGCCCGCACGCCCCTTACACGTGCCCCGATGACCTGCTGCGGCGAGTGGCGCAAGCGGCCAAAGAACTGGGAGTCGGCCTCCATATTCATCTTTCGGAGACCGCTGGCGAGGTCGAGGACAGCCTGCGCCAGCACGGCGAAAGCCCGGTGGCCCACCTGGAGCGGCTCGGACTTTTCGAAGCGCGCCCGGTCCTGGCGGCTCACTGCGTGCACGTGTCAGAGGCGGACATCGAGATCCTGGCGCGCAGCGGGGTTGGCGTATCGCACAATCCCGGCTCGAACATGAAACTGGCCAGCGGCACGGCCCCCGTTCCCGCGCTGCTGAAGGCGGGGGTCAATGTCGGCCTGGGCACCGACGGCGCTGCAAGCAACAACAACCTTGACATACTCGAGGAAGCGCGCCTCGCTGCCCTCGTTCACAAACTCGACCGCAAGGATCCGACTGTGCTCGACGCCTACCAGGTGCTGCGCATGGCAACGCGGGGTGGCGCGCTTGCGCTCGGCCTGGGCGACAAGGTCGGCCAGTTGAAGCCCGGCATGAAGGCCGACGTGATCCTCATCGAATTGCGCCGGCCCCACCTCGTTCCTCTTCACCATGTAATCTCGCAGATCGCATACAGCGCCCGTGCCGATGATGTTGCGACCGTGATAGTAAACGGCCGCATCGTGATGCGCGACCGCCAACTGCTCACGATTGACGAGGAAAAGGTGATGGCCGAGTGCCGCATGCGCGCCTCGCAGCTCGCCGCAGGCACCCGCCCTAGCCGCCGCTGACAGGCAGGCAATGGGAATCGTGCCTCGCTTCTACGCACGGGGCGCGCCTGCTGCGCCCTTCGGAGTGCGGCCCTTCCAGGGCCACCCTGAGGGTGACCATTCAGGGTCGCCCGAACGGGCGGCGGCTGGCCGCCGCCTTCAAAGCCCCAACCCGTCGAGGCACTCCACAATGAAACGGCCGCTACAGCGCACAATGCGGCGCGCCGCCCTACAGGGCCGCTGCGATGGCGAGCGCTACCGCCAGTCCGGCGAGCGAAACCAGTACGGCCTCAACGAAGATCTCCTTATACGCCTCCCGATGCGTCATGCCCATGACCAGCAGCGTTGTGATTACCACCCCGTTGTGAGGTAGGGCGCTGAGACCGCCGGAGGCAATAGCGGAGATGCGGTGAAGCTGGGCCGGGTCAACGCCTAGGCCGATGTAGTGCTGGGTCATTGTTTGCAGGAAGATGCGCAGGCCCCCGGCTGCCGATCCCATGATCCCGCCCATGATGTTGACCACTATGGCAGCGGAAACCAGCGGCGGCAGGGGCAGGTGAGAGAAGAAGCTGGCGAAGTCCTTGAAGGCAGGCACGATGCTGATGACCGTGCCAAATCCAATCACCGCGCCGGTGTTGATAATGGGGATCGCTGAATTCGCCGCGCCTTCGCCCAGCGTCGCCGTGAGACGCTTGAGACGCCGGTAGAGCAGGGCCACGCCGACGACGCAGCCGATTGCCAGCGCCGCATTGACCCATGGCAACTGCGGCTGGATGTGCCGTGTGGCGAGCACGATCCCCACAACCACGGCCAGCGGCAGCAGCGATAGCGCCCAGTGCGGCAGATCCTCCGGGCGCAGGTCCCTGGTTGCGACCTCATCCTGGCGGCCGGGGACGAACCCCTCCCCCGTGCGCCTGGCCTTCTCTGCCTGCCAGGCCAAGTACCAGTAACCGAGGGCGAACATGACGATCGCTGCAGGAATGCCCAACGCGGGCGCGGCGGTGGCCGGAGTCCCAAGCGCTTCAGCCGGGATCAGGTTCTGAACGGACGGGGTGCCCGGCAGTGCGCTCATGGTGAAGGTCGCGCCACCCAGAGCGAAAGCCCCCGCCAGCAGCCTCTTGGGTAGATTCGCCTGTTTCCACAATTGGAGTCCAAGGGGATAGATGGTGAAGATGAGGATGAACAGATTAACCCCGCCGTAGCTCAAGATTGCACACGCCAGGACGATTATGAGCAGCGCGCGGCCGGCTCCCAGTTTGCGCGAAAGCAGATGCGCCACAGAGGTGGCTGCGCCGCTGTCGCCCATCATCTTGCCGAATATTGCGCCGAACAGGAACAGCAGGAAGAACTGCTGCAGGAATCCCGCCAGCCCTTGCATGTAGGCGCCCATCAGGGCGTCGTTCAGAGATAAGCCGTTGGTGACCGCGACGATTCCCGCGCAGACGACGGAGATAATGAGAATGCTCACCCCCCGCAGGGCAAGGTAGATGAGAAGCGCGAGAGCCGCAAATACCCCCAGCATACCTAGCATCGCCGCCTCCTTGCTGCATCCGTATTGCTGAACGGCCGCATGGGTCTCCTGAGCGCCCATCCGCTGACATTCGATGCCCCTGAACCTTCCCGCGCAGCCGGGGGACATCTCCAGGGCAGGAGACGAGCTCCTGCCCTACGACTGAACCTATGGGTCCCCTGACGCGACCTGCTCCAGCCTGTCAACCAGCCTCCCCGCCCTTTCGGCTAGTGCCCGCCCCGACTCCAGCACCCTTGGCAAGTAGTCAAAGAACTGCTGAGCAGTCTGGGGACTGGCTACTGGGACCTCTTGAGACGGGCCCTGCACTACGAACCTCTGGTAAAGCCGCGCCGCGACCCGGAGGCTGTCGACAAGCGCCTTCGCTCGGACATAGCACGCCACCACTTCCAGCGCGACGTCATGGGACAGCAGGTACAACCGGTGGCCTGCTGCGTCGTAAACTGAGAAATAGGACTCTTCCGCGACCCACTCCCGGACTACCGCGGGCGCTGGGGAGGCATCGGTTGGGGCAATTTCACGCCATCGGTCTAACAACCCACGAATCTCCGCGGCAAGCGCGCCAGCAAGGAGTCTCTTCTCGCCTTCTGTTTGGCGCCTTTCTCGAAGCCGTGCAAACACCTCAACGACTGCAACGCCAACCAGCGACGCGAGTGCGCCGATGGCTCCGCCTACCAGGACAGCAGGAAGGTCGCCGCCCACGCTTTGTTCGTTCGCCCGGTAGTGCCATTTGTCCTTTCTCTGCTTGCTCCGCAGGGAGGATGATCTAGCTCCTGGAAAAGGTTGCAATGGAGGAAGAGCATGGAAAACGTCGGCGACCTGGACCTGGTTGTGGTGGGCGGCGGGATGGCGGGGGTTTGCGGCGCGATCGCGGCTGCGCGTCTGGGGTGCCGCGTTGCGCTGGTGCACGACCGCCCGGTGCTGGGGGGGAATTCCAGCAGCGAGTGCCGCGTCTGGATTTGTGGGGCGGATCACCACGGCAGGACTCCCGACGCGCGAGAGACTGGAATCCTGGAAGAACTGCGAGGTGAGAATCAGCGCCGCAACGAGCAGGAAAGCCCCTGGATGTGGGACGCAATCCTTTGGGATGCTGTGACGCGCGAACCGAGGCTGCGCCTCTTCTTGAACGCTCGTTGTTACGATGCAGAGATGGAGAAGCCCGGCATGATACGCGCCGCGCTGGCGATGCAGATCGGGAACGAGAAGCGCCTGCGCTTTCAGGCTCCACTTTTCATGGACGCGAGCGGCGACGGCGAATTTGCCTTCCGCGCCGGGGCGGACTACCGGACCGGGAGAGAGGCCCGGGCGGAATTCAACGAGGACATGGCGCCCGAACAGCCGGACGCGTTCACCCTGGGGAGTTCGCTGCTGTTCACGGTGAAAGACATGGGCCGGCCGGTGAGGTTCGATCCGCCCGCCTGGGCGCGCAAGTTCGAGAGCGATGAGGACCTGCCCTTCCGGGGCCACCACACATTTCAGCACCCCTGCAATTTCTGGTGGATCGAGTGGGGAGGCGAGAGGGATACCATCAGGGATAACGAGGAGATCCGCGATGAATTGCTGCGGATCCTCTTCGGGATGTGGGACCATATCAAGAATCACGGGGATCACAAGGCGGAGAATCTGGCCCTCGACTGGATAGGATTCGTCCCCGCAAAGCGCGAGAATCGCCGGTTCATGGGCGATCACATCCTGACGCAAAGCGACCTGGAGAACCAGGTCTTGTTCGAGGACCGCGTATCGTATGGCGGCTGGCCGATTGACCTGCATCCTCCAAAGGGCATTTACCATCCCGGAAAGCCCGCCGAGATGAAGCAGGTCGGCCTTTGGAGCATCCCGCTGCGGTCCCTGTATTCGCGCAATGTGGAGAACCTTTTCCTCGGCGGGCGTCTGATCAGCGGCACCCACGTGGCGCACGGCAGTTACCGCGTGATGGCAACCGGGGCGGCTGCAGGGCAGTCCGCGGGCACGGCGGCCGCTTTCTGCCGCAAGTACGGCCGCACCCCGCGCGAGATCGGTCAGCATCATATCAGCGAGATTCAGCAGCAGTTGCTGCGCGATGATTGCTACATCCTTGGTTTGCGCAATGAGGATCCGGGCGACCTTGCCCGCAATGCAGGAGTGACCGCATCTAGCACCGATTCCTCAGCCGGAGTCAGCCCCGAGGCTGTCATCAACGGAATCGCGCGCGGAACGCACGGGAATCCCAACCAGTGGCGCTCGGATCCCAAGCAGAGAATGTCTCAGTGGATCGAACTCGACCTGGGGCGGGAGAGCGAAATCGGCCTCGTTCAGGTTGCCTTCGACACCGCGCTGGGCCGGCTTTGGGGGGCCGAACCCCACCCCGAGACGGTGCGGGACTACTCGATACTGGCCGATGGAAGGAAGATTGTCACGGCGTCTGGTAATAATCAGCGGCTGCGCCGCCACACATTCCAGGGCATCAGGGCGCGTCGGCTGCGCATCGAGGTCACCGCGACAAATGGAGATCGGTGCGCGCGCATCTTCGAGGTCCGCGTTCACCGATAGCGGAGACAGAGAATGGGAGTCCACGCGCCGCGACTCAGGCGGGTGGCTGTGAGTTCCGTGGCGCTGGGGGCGCTTGGGTTGCTGGTCATAGCGCTGATCACCTTCGGCTTCGTATCCGCGCGACCACGGGCGAGAAAGGCGACTTGCCTGGCCCGCGCCAGGCAGATCGGCCTTACGCTGCTGATGTATGCCTGAGACTGGGACGAACGGGTCCCCCGTGCGGGGAACTGGTCGGATCAGGCGAAACTCTACGCGGCTGGCGGCGGCTGCCGCGGCTGCAAACCGTGGAAAGCAGATTTCTCTTGTCCGCAGGCGCCCAACCTCAAGTGCGGCTACGCATACAATCGGGCGCTGTCGGGCGCACATGTGGGCGCGGTGGGGAAGCCCGTCAACACAGTGGGCCTTTTCGAGAGCAATCTGGGCTGGAACGGGGCCGGCGGGCCACAAGACTTGCCTGCCAGGCCGCGGCACATGGGGGGCGATGTTTTCACATTTCTCGACGGCCACGCGAAGTGGCTGCTGCGCAGCGAGCACTCCGGCCTCGTGTGGAAACCAGGGCCCCCCGGGCTTTGTGCCGCCCGCGCGCCGCGCAGCACCGCACACATCCCCTCAGAAACCACCGGCCAGAGCGCAAGTGCCTCCTTCCCCTTGATGGGGGGGAATCGGGGTAGGGGTGGATCTTGTAGGGGCGGGTCTGAGACCCGCCCCTACTACCATCTAATGAGTTTTGCGTATCGCGGGAGGCCAAGAAGAGCCCCTGGCCTTTGATGTCATGCTGAGTCCGCCGGCTGGCGGACGAAGCATCTCACTTGGCCCGCTTGCCTGTTCCCAAGGGCTTCAGCGGGCATAGTGGGATTCTTCGCCTTCGGCTCAGAATGACAGGGAACGACGTCGTTCCGCCTCACCCTAATGCACGAAACTCTTTTAGATGTGCAGGGGCGTGCCCAGGGCGACCTCGGCGGCCTCGCCGATAGGCTCAGTGAGGGTTGGGTGCGCGTGAATGGCCTCGGCAACCTGGTGGGCGGTGAGGCCGTAACGCACGGCCAGCACCCCTTCCGCAATCAGGTCGCTTGCGTGCGGGCCCAGGATGTGGACGCCGAGCACCTTGCCTGTTGCTGCATCCATCACCAGTTTCACGAACCCTTCCCGGTCGCCGTCTGCCAGCGCTTTTCCGCAGGCGCGGAATGGAAAGCGCCCCACCTTCACGCTGTATTGCAATCGCTCTGCCTGCATGTCAGTGAGGCCGACGCACGCCATTTCCGGATGGGTGTACAGGCAGGCGGGAATGGCCGAATAGTCCATCATTTCGTGGCCGCCGGCGGCATTGGCTGCCGCGACTTTGCCCTGCGCGGAGGCGACGTGGGCGAGTTGGTACAAGCCGGTGACATCCCCGACGGCGAAAATCCCGTCCACGTTAGTTTTCATTCCCGCGTCAACCTCGATCGCGCCGCGCTCGGTTCTTACGCCGACCTCCTCGAGGCCGAGGCCTTCGCTGTAGGGCTTCCGGCCCGTGGCGAGCAGCACGATCTGGCCCTCGGCATGTTTATCTTGCCCATCGCACTCGAAGGTGACCGTTTTCACTTCTGGCTTGTCAGGCGCAACCTCAATGCGTTTGACTTTTGCGCTGGGGAAGACAGCGATGCCCCTGCGCTTGCAAAGGCGCATCAGTTCATTGGCAAGGTCGCAGTCCATTGCCGGGCAAATCTGGTCCAGCATCTCCAGCACCGTGACCTTGGTTCCCAGCCCGTGAAAGATGCACGCAAATTCCAGGCCGATTGCGCCCGCGCCCACCACGACCATGCTCTCTGGAAGTTGGGTTATCGCCCACATCTCGTCGCTGGTCACAACGCCCGCAAGATCGCCGCCGGGCACCGGGATGCGAGCCGGCACCGCGCCGGTCGCAAGGATGACGGCTTTCGCCATGATTTCCTGCGGCTCCGGGCCTTCGACCTGGATCCGCCCAGGGCCGACCAGCCTGCCCTTGCCCTGCACCACCTTCACGTTCTTCAGCTCGAGCAAGCCCCCAAGGCTGGTGCGCAGTTGGCTTACAACCCGATCTCTCCTCTGCGCCACGCGGGCCAGGTCAGCGGTCACGCCGGTGGCCTCGATACCAAAGTCCTTTGCGTGCTTCATCAGATCGAGCAGCCCGACACTCCTCAGCATCGCCTTTGCCGGGATGCAGCCGCGGTTCAGGCAGCACCCGCCAAGTTGATTCATCTCCACCAGGTGAACGCTGGCACAGGTCTGAGCCGCGCGGATCGCGGCCACGTAACCGCCGGGCCCTCCACCGATAACAGCAACATCAGCCTCTACCATGATTTCCTCCGGTCTCGGTCTTGCCCACCATTTCGACGCGCCAGCACGGAAAATCCTGCGAGGATGTGGCACAGCCGCCCCGCCTACGCGGGCGACGAAGCCCGCTTCGTCGGGCGAAGTCGCCTCGGCTGTGACTGATCAACACGAGGCCGGAAGGGGCAAACCTTTTGCCCAGCGAACTGAAGACATAGGAGGAACATGCGATGGCGCGCCCAGCCCCGGTCTTCGTGAACCCCAAGGACGGCTACGAGATGATCCTCGTGCCGGCCGGTAAGGCGATCTTCGGCTCGCGCCAGTCCGACTGGGAATGGAAGGACAAGCCCCAGTTCCGCGCCTGTCTGCCGGACTACTACCTGGGCAAGTACCCGGTGCGCAACGTGGAATATGCCCGCTTCCTGGACGAGGTGCGCCCGAATCAGAGCGACCTTGAGAAGTGGATACTGCTCGACTCGAACTGTCACGTGGTGAAAGTGGCATCGGGCTATCGGGTGCGGGGAGCGGAGAGCAAGCAGCGGGCCGAACTGGTGGATGACGAAGAGGGCTGGGCGAACCACCCGGTGGTGCAGGTATCTTGGTATGGGGCGGTAGCCTACTGCGACTGGGCGGCCTTGCGCCTGCCGACGTAACTGGAATGGGAGAAGGGGGCTAGGGGGGTGGATGGAAGAACCTACCCCTGGGGAAACGAGTGGGACTGCAACAAGTTCCGCAACTCCAACAACAAGGGGTTCGAGTGCACCTGCATCGTCTGGAAATATCCGCAGGGATGCAGTTACTGGGGGCACTACCAGATGGCAGGGAACGTATGGGAATGGTGCGAGGACTGGTATGACGAGGATGCCTACAAACGGTACACCAAAGGGGACCTCACCCCGCCAAGAAGCGGAGCGTACAAGGTGCTTCGCGGCGGCTCGTGGTGCCGTGCCGGTGAGGGGGCCTTCCGCTGTGCCTTCCGCAAGAACCAATCCCCCGCCTACCACTTCGACCCCTACGGCGAGCAAGGCTTTGGTTGCGCCGGCGACTATGGCTTTCGTTGCGCCCGCGACGCCAGGTAAGCCCGCAGGGCAAACACACTCATACAATGGCAGCCCCATTTGCCGATACGGGGCGCTTCGGGTGACGGCCAGGGGTACGCAGGCGCGCCCTATGTGATACAATATCCAAAGAGGCGAGACAATGGTACTAAAGTTCGAGGCATATCACGATGGCGAGGCCTGGTGCGCTCGCGCCATAGGCGCCGACATCTTCACCCAGGGCCAGACGCTCGACGAACTGATGGACAACATCCGCGAGGCGGTCACCCTGCACTTCGAGGAGGCACCCGAGCCGCCCGACGTGCTCGTATTGTCGGAAGTGGAGATCGCGCGTGCCGAAACTCCCGCAGGTTAGTGGGCGTCAACTCACGGCCCTACTTGAATCCCTGGGCTATACTTGCGTCCGTCAACGGGGCAGCCACGCCCAATTCGTGCTGCGAACCCGGGTTGGGCAGCATAACGTCACTGTGCCGGTGCACAAGACGATCGCCAAGGGCACCCTCAGCGATATACTCTCTCGGGTGGCGCTTTGGAGTGGCATTCCAAAGGAAGAACTGATCGCGCGCCTCCATCAGTAAGACGGTAGGGCCATCCCCAGCGACGAAGACCTCACGTCCTGCCTCCCTCCTAGTCCACGAACCGGTATTTGATGAGCGCCCAGGCAATGCGGAAGGCGTCGTGCCATTTGATCTTGCGGCCCTGTTTCGCAGTGCGCGCAGAATAGCGGATGGGGACCTCTGTCAGGCGCAGGCCGCGCTTGAGCGCCTTCGCCGTGACCTCGGGGCAAAACTCGAAGCGCTGGCAGCGCAGCGGCAGCGCCTTGATCACATCCGCGCGGAACAATTTGTAGCAAGTGCCCTCATCTGTCACCCGGGCATGAAACAGCAGGCGCGCGAGCAGGGAAATGAAATAGTTCCAGGCGCGGTTCGCAAGCGGCATGTAGCCAATCTCGCCCAAGAAGCGCGAACCGTAAACGACATCCGCGCTTCCGTGTTCAATGGGCCGCAGCAGACCAGGGTAATCTGTCGGGTCATACTCTCCGTCTGCATCCTGGATGATCACCGCGTCGCCGGTCACATGCTGCAGGGCCGTGCGGATCGCTGCACCTTTGCCCTTGTTGGATGAGTGGTGGAGCAGCAACAAGTCCGGGTGTTTGAAGGATTCCAGCAACTCAGAGGTTCCATCTGTGGAGCCGTCGTCCACCACGATCACCTGCTTTGGGACCGGGGACGCCAGCACGCGGCGCAGGGTTTCGAGCACGATGTCGCGCTCGTTGTAAACCGGGACGATGACCGAAAGCCTCACCGCACGCCGCCGCCTCAAGAATACCATCTCGGCGCGCCAACCTCAAGCCTGTAGTCGCTAACTGGGTGTGTAGGGCAAGCCCTTGTGGCTTGCCGGGCCATCGCGGCAAGGGACAAGTGGCTGAGCCCATGAGGCCGCCACCCCAGCCCCGACGAAGTCGGGGCTCAGGGGCCCTTGCCCTACACAAGAATGCGGCGGGCCTGGGCAGGCCCGCCCTACAGGAGGCCTCTGATGTCCCGCTGGGTGCGCTGCGTGCGCCTATCAATCGTCTGCTAGTGGACCGTCTGGGCTTGCAGGGCCAGGTTTAGGTCGGCGAAGTCGGGGCCGACGTGGGGGATGCGCACCAGAAGGTGCTGGTCGGTGAGATTCGCCACGAAGAAGATTATGCCGCGTTGGAGGCCGATGATCGGTCGTGCGATGCGGCTGTCAACCTTCACCTTGAAGAACAGCGGAAGCGTGTCGGGGCGGTACCAGCCCACGGTGGCGGGAAGGGCCCCCTCCTCCCGCATGAAGTGGTAGATATAGATGGCTTCCGGCCAGTACAGGCCCTGCTTGTCGTAGAGCGCTAGCACGCTCAGTTCATTGGTGTTGCTCTCGTCCGAAGAGCACACCAGTTCGTGTATGCGAGCCATGTATTCGGTCCCAACCTCGCTGGGGACGAACTCAGCGGCATAAGAAGTGCCTACGGCTCCTGAGAATTCCTCGGGCAGATCCAAGAACTCGTAGTAGCAGCCATTGTTCGAGATAACTACGCGCACCAGGTCGTTCACATATTCCTGGCCGGGCCCCACGTTTTGCTTGACGAAATCAATCAGGGCCTGAAACTTCCGGCGAGCGCGGCCGCGCAAGTCCGCGATTTCCCTTTGCTCCTGGCTTTCCACTCGGCGCATCCTTTCTTGATCGGGTTGCCAATGAGGCTGCTCGCGGGCGAGGCACATTCAAGGCCCTGCGGCTTGCTGTTTCTTCCACAATTGATAAGGGAAATAACAACTTGAGAGAACCAAAGCGGATGCGCGAGTGTCTAATCATTGGGAGCGAATAATGCGGCGGAATGGCCGGTTGAAGATAGGGCTGCTGCTGGGGGCAATGATGGCCCTCTCGTCCTTCGCCTGGGCGGCCACGGCCGACGAGCGCGAGGCGCAAGTCGGCAAAGAGGCCGCTACGGAGGTCGAAAAGGAGAACAAGATAGCGGACCTGCCCGACCAGGTGAAGCGCATCACCAGCATCGCCGACGCCCTGGCCCTGGTTTCCCCGCGGCCGGAGGTGAAGTATAAGTGCAAGGTGGTTGATAGCAACGACGTCAACGCCTTCTCCCTGCCCGGGGGTTACATTTACGTCACCAGAGGGCTGCTGTCGGCCGTGGAATCCGATGATGAACTGGCGGCGGTGATCGCACACGAGATTGGCCACAACTGCAAGAGGCACGGCATGACCCTGCTGCGGCGCCAGGCGAAGATGGACAAACGCTTGACGCTGGGGACGCTGGTGGCCGTGCTCGCGGGAGGAGCAGTGAACCCGGAGCACATTGCCATTGCAGGCTCTCTGCTGAAGACAGCGATCCTGACGGGCTACAGCCGCCAGGACGAGTACGAAGCAGATGCTGAGGCGGTCACCTATCTCGCCAAGGGCGGGCGCTGGAACCCCGTGGGAATGCTTTCGGTGCTCCAGGGCCTGGCGCGCATGGAGAGCACGCGGCCGCCGCGGGAGATGGGCATTCTACAGACCCACCCCTACCCAGCCGACCGCGCGGAGAAGGTGCGGGAGCAACTTCTCAAAATGAAGATCGAGCCCAATCTCAGGCCGGTCGTTTCCACGATGATCCCGAGCGCCAAAGCGGTGGAGGTCAAGGGCCAGCAAATCGGCCAGCTGAGCATTGACGAGCGCGTAATCTTCCAGCCCGCTGTCCCCAGCGGCGGCATCAGGCCAGCGGAGAGGGCGCAGCGGATGTCGGCAGCGCTTGGCGAACTGCTGAAAGCCAACCTGAGCCTCGTCGAGATTAGCCAGGAGAAGCGCGGCGATGCGGTTGCCGTCAGAGCGCGGGGACGCGACCTGATCGAGATCCTGCCGGGCGATGCCCAGTTCCACGGCTTGAGCGCCGCGCAACTCGTTGATCAGGTGATGCAGAACCTTCGGCTCGCGTTCTGGGCCGAATGGACTAGAAGGGCTTATTGATCTAGGGGCGCAGGCCGCCCGTCCGGATCATTTCCAGGTACTTGCCGGTCCCCAGGGCTACGCAGCAGAGCGGGTCGTCGGCCATCCGCACGCGCAGCCCGGTCTGCTCCTCAAGCAACTGCGGGAATCCCCGCAGCAGGCTGGCGCCGCCCGTGAGCGTGATCCCGTTGTGCGCGATGTCGGCGCATAGTTCGGGAGGGGCTTGCTCAAGCAGCCGCTTGATGCTTTGCACCACGGCCATCGCGGGCTCCAGCAGCGCTTCGCGCAGCTCGGAAGAACTTACCTCGACGCTCGCAGGGAGCCCGCTCACCGCATGCCGGCCGCTCACAGTGACCTTGGAATCGCCGTCGTGGCCAACCGTTCCAACGGCGATCTTGATTTCCTCGGCCGTGCGCTCCCCGATGACGATATTGCGGGAGCGCTTGAGCCAGCGGCCGATGGCATCATCCACATCCGCTCCGCCAGTGCGCAGCGATTCACCGCGCACCACAGACGCAAGGCTGACCACGCCGATGTCGGTGCTTCCACCGCCCATGTCCACCACCAGATGGCCGCAAGGCTCATTTACTGCAATGCCCGCGCCCAGGCCTGCCGCGACAGGGCGCGGGACCGGGTAGGCCCTCTTGGCTCCGGCGGCTGTGGCAGCCTCGAGGACCGCGCGGCTCTCGACCGCGGTCGCCGCGCACGGGACGCACAAAGCAACATGAGGCTTGAACAGCCGCCTTAATCCGCAGACGCGGTCGAAGAGATAGGAGAGCATTTTTCGGGTGACGGTGAAATCCGCGATTACCCCCTGCTGAAGCGGGCGGCTGGCGATGATGTTCTCCGAGGCCCTGCCCAGCATCTGGCGCGCCTGCTCGCCCACCGCGACAATCTGCTTTGACTGCCGGGAGAGCGCGACGACGCAGGGCTCGCGCAGCACGATCCCCTGCCCGCGCATCCACACCAGAATGCTCGACGTGCCCAGGTCAATCCCGAGATATGGACTCAACCCCAACATTCTCCCCTCACGCCACGCCCCGCTTCGCAGGGGCATCCCGAGCCTTTTCGTTGCCGTAGCGCTCTCTTACGGACTCGACAGGCACGCACCCAGCGAAACGAGTTTTGACCTGAAGTTGTCGTACTTGCGCTCCAGGAAGCGCCAGCCCGTCATGCAGCTATCTCCCTGGGCTCCCAACGCCGCCGCCACGAGGGAGGCCCCCGCGCGGATGTTCTCCGCCTCAAGATCGGCGCCAGTGAGGCTCTCAACGCCCTCGATCAAAGCCACGCGGCCCTCAACCGTCATCCGCGCTCCCATCTTCGCAAGTTCGTCAGCATATCTCAGGCGATCGTCGAATATCCTCTCCTCGATGCGGCTGGTTCCGCGCGCGGTACAGAGCACCGACGCCAGCGGCGGCTGCAAATCCGTCGGGAAACCTGGCTCAGGGCCCGTGGCCACCTCGACCGCCGCCGGGCGGGTGGGGCACGCCACGCGAATGGCATTCTGTTCACGGAACACCTGCGCCCCGGCCTTCTCCAGCACGTCGAGCAGGGCCGCCAGGCTTTGCGGCGCTATCTCCTCCACCCGCACATCCCCTCTTGTCGCGCACCCTGCAAGAAGGAAAGTGCCGCCCTCCAGCCTGTCGCTGGGCATCTTGTGCGCGCAAGACCCCACCAGGGCGTCCACCCCTTCCACGCGCAGCGTTGCGCCCCCCATGCCGCTGACGCGCGCGCCCATCTTCTCCAGCAAGTGGCAAAATGAAATGACATCAGGCTCCTGAGAGGCGTTCTCGATGATGGTGGCTCCTTTCGCCAGAACTGCCCCAAGCAGCGCATGAAACGTCGCGCCGGGGCTGCGATACTTTGGATTGAGAACGATCCCGGCGCCTCTCAGGCTGTCAGTTGATGCACATATCGTATCGCCCGATAGGTCAGTGGCAGCCCCCAGCGCGCGGTAAACATCCAGGATGTAGTCAACAGGGCGGCTGCCCAGGTAGCACCCCCCGGGGAAACTGACGCAGGCCCTTCCCAGCCGCGCCAGCAGCGGCCCCATGACATAAAACGAGCCCCGTATCTTCTTCACGAGTTCCGGGGGCGGGGTATCCGTTTTCAATCCCTCGTTCTGTATGATCGCGGTCTCTTTTGCAGCCATCGTCACGCGCAGGCCAAGCGCGCGCAGGATGTCCAACATCAGGGCGATGTCGGCAACAGGGGGCAGATTCTCCAGCCGGCACTCCCCCCGCATCAGCAGGCACGCGGCGAGCGCAGGCAGGCTGCCGTTCGCGGTTCCGCTCAACCTTACGGTTCCCGACAGCCTGCGTCCGCCAGTGATGATGATCGTGTCGCTCTCAGTCTTCGTCACGGCAGCCGCACACTTCGGGGCCATCGGTCGTTCACCTGCCAAAAGGTAACCACTGTTCGACGTTGAACAAGCACACGGGGGTTCCAAAGGGGAAATGATGCTCGAGAACAGAGTCGCGCTCGTCACCGGCAGTTGCGGCGAGGGGATCGGCAGAAGCATCGCTTTCTCGCTCGCGCGCGAGGGCGCCAACGTCGTCCTCAACTACGGCACCTACACCAAAGAGCGCACACCGGCGCTGAAGGTCGCCGCCGCCATAAAGGGATTGGGGGCCCGGGTGCTCATCGCGCGCGCCGACACCACACGCCCGCAGCAGGTCAAGCGCATGATAGAAGCCGCCGCGCGGCGCTTCGGCAGGCTGGACATCCTCGTCAACAACGCTGGAGGCGGGTGGCAGCAAACTCCCATCGCCGAGGTCGAGCCGCAGTTCTGGAAAAGCGTGATCGAAGCCGAACTCAACGCAGTATTCTACGCCGTCCGCTACGCGTTGCCCATCATGAGGAAACAGAAGTGGGGGCGCATCATAAACATCGGCTGGTGGGACGCCGAGCCCTGGCGCGAGCCGCCGTTCGATTACTCCATCGGCAAGGCAGCAAGGCACCTGCTGGCCCGGAAACTTGCTCCTTCCGAGGTCAAGAACGGGATCACGATCAACAACATCTGCCCCGGCGATACGCCTCACATCTCGTTCGATGAGGCTGTCCGTGCGGCAAAGGACCCGGCGGACCGCACCCGACCAATCAAGCCCTCGCCCCCGGAGATCGCCGAGATCGCGGTCTGGCTTTGCAGCGATGCAGCCAGGTTCGTGTCCGGCTCCAACATCTGGGTAATGGGCCGCGAAGCAATGTAGGGGCAGGCACAGGGGCCTGCCCCTACATAATCTACCGGAGGCGCTGCTGGAGGCGGTCCCTTCTCACCTGCGGGCTGGGAAGACGCGGCTCGCGGCGTTCCATCGGCATGATGTGCGCGCCGGGGAACAGTTCCACGTGAACCACGCTCTGCTTCCAGAGCAGCGCTTCGCCAATCATTCCTGCTCCATCGAGTTCGAGCAATTCGCCGGCGCCAGGCGTGGGCTGGTGGGTCCGGCGCATCGAGACAATCCTGCGCAGCAGCCTGCGCGCGTCTTCAGTGGTCCAGACGTCGCCACGTCTTCCCACCTGGAGCGCAGACACCGCATAGGAATCGAGAAGTTTCGGCCACAGGGCCTCGAATACTTCCTCGTCGTGGAGTATGTCGGCGACGACAAACTCGCCTCCGGAGACCACTATCACCCCGCAGACCCCGCGCTCGCGCTTGATCAACGGCTTCAAATCCTCGACATATGCGCGCGCCTTTCTCTGCACCTCGGCATCCTGATAGACGGACGAAAAGGCGCTCGTCTTATCCCGCACGCCAAGTTCAGCCTGCGCTGCGGCGACCCCGCTCCAGACCTGGTCCTGGGAGCGCGAGGCGCGCGCCGTCTGGCGCATTGGCGCGGTCACGACCCGTCTCTGGCTGTGGAACTCCTCTGAACCAATCCATCGCCCGTGCTCAACGCAGTAAACGGGAATCTGCAACTTCGAATGCCCGGGCAGCAGCACGTCGTCGCGCAGCATGCGATCCTGTTTCGCGCCGCCGATCATCTCGCCGCCCATCATGAAGATCGGCGCACCGCCGCGGTTGTAAGCCCAGATGTCGTTCACGCTGCCCGTCTCGGAAATCGTCAACACGTTGCGCGACATGGCCTCATCCATTGTCATCACCTCCGACCAGGCAGGCCATTCGGGCAGGCGCACCGGGTAGATGGTCAGGTTGCCGTGCTGCCACGGCGGCAGCACGACTACGCGCTCGGACACCCGTGAAAGCGGGTCGGTCGGCCAGATAACGACCGGCGGCACGGGCTTTGGCGGGCCGGCAGCCGCCTGCGATGCCGCCCCCGAAACTAGCCCAACGACAGCCGCAATGCAGAGCAAGAGACACACCGCTGCGCGTTTCATCTCGATCCCTCCCTGCTGACTTTCCTCGCTTGTTTGACTGCGCCAACCGCCGGAATGTTCCACCGACGTTATTGTGTAGTCCTGTTGGAGCCCGGTCCCCGGGCGACCAAGTCGCCGCGAGAACGCGGCTCCCACAGAACCCGCCAGTAGGGATTCACGGGGTGCAGGACGAACGTAGGTGGCAACAATGGCTGATCAGCGTGAGAGCGAAGCAAAGAGCAGCCCCGCCGTTTCCGACGAGGCGTCGCGCCTCGCGGAATTCGCCGAGCGCCTGCGCATCCGGGAATACATCGAACTACTTCAGCGGCCGGGGCGGCTGCTGTGGGTCAGTTTCCTTTCAGGGATCGGGCGCGGGGCGGGAGCCGCGATTGGCGGCGTTGTTGTTCTCGCCCTTCTCGGACTTATCTTCAGCCGGATAGTCAACATCCCCACGATCGGCAAGTACCTGGCAGGGGTGGTTCAGGAGATCAGGCTCCACCTGCCCCGCTAGTTCCTGCCCAGCGGGCTCACTTGGCCTTTACCACGAGGACAGCGGGTCGGGGAGGGAAGTGCCGGCCTTGATGAAGGCTTCGGCCGCCTGGACCCCGCACTCGGCCCCGCGGAACGATTCCATCAAGTCGTGGTGGGGGTACCAGTTCTCGGGGTGCTGGCTGTGGTGCTCGAACGTGGCAGCCTTTTTCAGCGCGCGAAATGCCGTTATGTCAACGTGGTGGGTGGGAAAGAAGTGCATCGTCTGCCGCCCACTGAGCACCTCGAAGAAATAAAGTTGAAACCGCGAACTCTTGTCGAGAAAGGCTCGCAAGGCCATCACGCCAGTGAGTTGGTGATCAATGTGCGTGTCAAGCGGCCAGTGAGCGAGAACCACGTCCGGCTGCAAGGACTGAATGCGCTCGATGAACGCGCGCGTTGTTGCAGGCGATGTATCAATGTCGTGCTCAACGAAATCGGCGAACAGGCAGGTTGCCCCAAGCAGCCTGCAAGCAGCCTCGGATTCGGCGGTGCGGATTGCCTGCGCTTGTTCCAGAGGTTTGTCGGGAATGCCGAGCCCGCCGCGCGTCATGTACAGGGCGATGACCTCGTCGCCGGCGGCGATGCGCCTGGCAATCGTTCCGCCGCAGCCGGATTCTATGTCATCGGGATGGGCGCCTATGACCAGCAGTCGCATGTCACACCTATCCTGTCATTCTTCGCAGAGTTCACCCTGAGCCAAAAGAGAGATTCCTCGCTTCGCTCGGAATGACAGGCGAAGGGGTCAGAATGACATATTGAGCAGCCTAGCGGCCGTACTTCTGGAAGACCTCGACCATCCTGGCCACGTCGGCGTCGGCGGGGGCATTCTTGTAAACCGTGACGCGCTCCCACTTGGCGGCGACGTACTTGCCTGCCTTAAGCGCCAACTGGACTCGCGCAACCTGGTACTTGCCGGGCTGGAAGACAAGCGTGTTGCCAACCATCTTTGGCTCGGGAACCGGCCGCATCTGGCTTCCACCCGCGATCAGCGCCGCCTGCGGCACCGCGCGCGCATAATCCAACAGCCGGTCCGCAGGCGCATGCGCCAGCACGATCAGGACATCGTATTTGCCGCTCAGCCGCTGCGCCTCCTGTTTGACGCACTCGAGCCCGTCACCAATGCTCAGTTCGGAATGAAGTGGGAATCCCTCCGCCAGCGCTGCCCGGTCAAACGCCCCGATGACCGCCACCCGCACCCCACCTGACTTCACGATCGTGGAGGCAGGAAAAACCGGCTTGCCGCCTTTGGCAAGCCGCACGTTGCATGAAATCCACTGCACGCTCGTGCCCTTCGCCGCTTGCAGCACGGCCCGCGGGCCGAACGCAGCCTCATCGTCGCCCACGTTGGCGGCCGCGTAGCCGGACACGTCCATCGCCTGGACCATCACCGGCGCAGCCCTCGCATCGCCCCCGAAGCCCAGGCAGTTGCCGGCGTCGAGCACCACGAGCGGGCCGGGCAGCCCATTGCGCCAGCGCTTCAGCATCGCCGCCTTTTGAGGCATCGCTCCATAGTTGATATAGCCGCAGGTTTCGCAGAAAGACAGCTTGCCCTTGACGGCGGAAGTGAATGCCACCCATAGTTCCCGCGGCTTGCCCGCCTTGGGGGACGCCAGACAGCAGCCTCCCGCAGCCAGCAGGCAAGCAATCAGAATGACAATACGACTTCGGTTGCTCACCGCCATTCACCATCCATATCTTTCCGGGCCCCAGGGCTTCTCGATCAGTTCCTGCTTGAGAAGCACCATCGTATTGGGCGCCACCTCATCATAAACCACGACGTTGGGGCCGACAAGGCTGTACGGGCCGATGCGGCAGCCCGGCATCAGCGTAGCGTTGACCCCGGTGCGGCAATAGTCGCCGATATACGAGCAACTTCCACCGTGATCGGGGCGCTCGGGGCGGCCCTTGATCCTGATCACCTGCTCGTCGTCGTCGAAGCGCAGGGTCCCGCACACGGTCGCCGCGCCGATGTCCGCCGCGCTGCCCACCACGCCGGATATTTCGCAGTAGTGTGACAGGCAGACGCGGTCGAACATCACCCCGCTGAACTCGGCGCAGTGGCCGATGTAGCAGTGCTCCCCGATCACCGACCGGCCATCCACCGAGCAGTACTCCATCAGCCCGCAATCGTCTCCCACGACAACCCCGCCGCCCACGATCGCCCCGCGCGTGATCCTGCTGTTGCGCCCGACCGATATCGCCCCTTCGATCTCCACGCCCTCCCCTATCACGCTGTTCTCGCCGATCACCACGTGGCCGCCCAGTTTTGCCTTGTCGGAGATGCGCGCGGTGGGGTGAATGCGGTCCTCGTTCAGGCTGCGGAACAGGTAATCTGCGATCCTCCGGTTGGCTTCGAGTATATGCCAGGGCTTATCAACGTCCACGAAGAAGTCGCTGGTCTCCACGGCCAGCACTTCCTTGCCCTCCTCGACCATCAACTGCACCGATTCGGCGACCTCGGCCTCCACCGGGGGCATCCCTCCCACCCTGACGTGGCGGAAAATGCCCGGGTTGCGCCGCAGGTAATCCCATGCTGACTTGCGCAGCGCGTACACCCCACAGAGCCGGTTGTGCGCATGGCGCGGATGGCCCGAAACGCCGGTGAGCCGCTGGCCGGAGACGTGAGCGCACAGCCAGTCGAGACCGCGTTCGTCCCCCAACGGCTGCACCAGGGCCGCCGCCTCGGCGCCGCTGCTCTTGAAGCCGTCGAGGAGTTTGGCGATGTTCTCCCTGGCGCAGGCAATGTCGCCATAAACCAGTAAGAATTCCTCCTCCTGCTCCAGGTAGCCAAGCGCTTGCAATGCCGCGCGTGCCGTGCCCTGCGGCCGGTCCTGTGGCACGAAAACGACGCCGCGCAGTCCCCCCAGGGCATGCATCACCTGCTGGCCGAGGTGCCCTACCACCACGACCAGGCGCTCAATGCCCAGCGCCAACAGGTCGTCCGCCAGCCGCCGCACGAGCGGGACGTTGCACGCCGGAAGCGCAGCCTTTTGACGCGTTTGCTGAAAGGGGACGATCTTCGTGCCGTCGCCCGCTGCCAGGACTACAGCCGCCTTCACGCTAGACCTCCAGCCGCACCTCGCGGCCCAACTGGGCAGACCTGTATATCCCCTCCAGCATCGCGGTGGTGACCATCCCCTGCTCGCCGGGTATCGGGGACGGCAGCCCCTTGCGGATCGCCTCCACGAAGAGGCGGATTTCTTCCGCGTGGGTTTCAACGTTCGGCAGGCCGAGAGGAGTCACATTGACCAGGCTCCCATGCGCCTCTGTGTAAACAACGAACGGAGAGGTGGTAAGCCCGCCCTCGGTGCCCAGCAGGCTGACGCTGAACTCGTCCTGCAGGTTGCCCGCCCACGATGACTTCAGGACCAGTGTCGCGCCGTTGGCGAAGCGAATGAAGCCGGCGGCGAAATCATCAACATCGAAGCGCTTAGGGTCGAACTTACCCATCCCCTGGACAACGTCCTTGCGAGGGCCGAACTTCGCATAGGCGGCGCCAGAAACAGTCACCGGTTTCGGGTGGCCCATTATGTACCAGGCCATGTCAAGCGCGTGCACCCCCAGATCGAACAGCGCGCCGCCGCCGGAATGCTTCTTCTCGATGAACGTCCCCCAGCCCGGTATCCCCCTGCGGCGCACGCAGACCGCCTCCCCGAAGTAAAATTCGCCGAAAGCGCCCTGCTGGGCCGCGCGCTTGAGATACTGCACGTCAGGGCGATACCTGTTGTTCTGGCCCACCATCAACAGGCGCCTGGCCTTCTTCGCTGCATTGCACATGCGCTTTGCCTGCGCGGTGCCGATCGCGAGCGGCTTCTCCACCAGGCAGTGCACCCCCGCCTCGAGCGCCGCGACCGTCGGGGCCATGTGGTGCGCATTGGGCGTGCACACGCTCACGATGTCCAGCTCAACCTTGCGCAGCATCGCGCGCCAGTCGGCGAAGGTCTGCTTGACGTCGAACTTCTCCGCCGCTTGCTTGAGGGTCTCAGGGTTGTTGTCGCACAGCGCTGCCACCTGCACATCCGGGAGCTTGAGATAGCCGGGGATGTGCACCCCCTGGGCAATGCCGCCGCTGCCGATGATGCCGACCTTGAGTGTCTTCACGCTCTCCTCCTGCGTCTTGCAAGTATCTTGAGAAGGACATCGGGCCTGTCGGTCCCGATGCCGTCAACTCCCAAATCGAGCAATGCCTCCATGCGCCCGGGGTCATTCACCGTCCAGGTGCTAACGAGCAATCCGGCCGCCTGCGCCTTTTCAACAAACTCCTTAGTCACGCCTTCATGGGAAGGCATGATACAACAGGCGCGCAACCTGCGCGCAAGCGCAACCAGCGGCCCTGGCTCCTTTGGGGCGCGCAGCGAAAGCAAGAGGCCGGTGGGTAGGTCACTGGCAACCTGCTTGAAGCGCACCAGCACCTCGGGATCGAAGCAAATCACGACCGCGCTGGTGTCCATGCGGGTCTTTCTCAACGAAGCCACCACTTGCCGCTCTATGTTCTTCGCCTTGATCTCCACCAGCATGTTAAGCTTGCCGCGCACCGCGCGCAGCACCTGGTCGAGCGTCGGGATGCGCTGGCCAGCGAATCTCCGCGAGAACTTCAGGCCCGCGTCGAGTTTCTTCAGCTGCCTGAGGCTCAGTTCCGCCACCGCGCCGGTGCCGTTCGTTGTCCTGTCAACAGTGCTGTCGTGAATCACGGCCAGCGCGCCGTCGCGGCTTGCGCGCACGTCCAGTTCCGCCCACTTGCATCCCAGTTTGACAGCATTTGCAAAGGAGGCCAGGGTATTCTCGGGGGCCAGCGCCAGCCCGCCGCGGTGCGCGATGCACGCCGGCCCTTCCTCGCGCCAGGCTTTCACCCCCGCCGCTATGTGCCTCGTGGCTCTGCTATTCCCGCGCTCGCCAGCGCCTGAAGCCATGCGTTTTCCCATCGCTGCATATTGAACCGCTCCGAGACGATCTGCCTCTGGCGAGCCCCGATTTCCTGGCGCGCCTGATAAGCATCCAGCATCACCCGGGTGAGAGACTGCACGTCGGGCGCGCTGTGCACGGCGGGCAGGTCTGCAAGGCCAGCCGCGCTCGTGCACACCGTGGCCACGCCGCTTGCCATGCTTTCGAGAGCCGCAAGCGAAGTTCCTTCCCCGGCGATTGAAGGGATCATCGTCAATTGCGCGCTGGCATAGACCCGCGCCATTTTTTCCGGCGCAACGGCGCCGCGGAAGAGAACCCGGCCTTGCAAGCCGAGCGATTCCACCTGCCGCAGGAGATAACGGACGTAGCCAGGCTGCGAAGGCGCCCCGACGACCAGAAGGTGCGATTCCGGGTGGCGGCGCGCGAACTCGGCAAATGCCCCAATGGCGAGGTGCACCCCCCGGTTGCGGTAAAGGTGCCTGGGAACGAGAATAGGCTCCAGGGCGGCGAGGTCCGGTAGCGGCTGCACGCCGGCATAACTTCTCGCTTCAACGCAATTGGGGATAAACCACGCCCTGTCGGCGACGCGGCTGAACATGCGCTCGCCGGGCGCGATTCTCAGGCCCATCTCGCGCAGGAAAAAAGTGTCATTGGCCACGAACAAGTCGGCAGCGCCAAACGCGGCCCGCGCCAGCGCGCGCTTGACCGCGCTTCGCGCCGATCCGGGCCTGTCATCCCAGAAGACGCCGTGAGATACTCCGATGAGTCTCACACGGCTCAGCATTCTGGCAGGGGCGGAAGCCAAGAGGTACGGCGGGTAGTGGCATACCAGGGCATCCTCGCACGCGAGCGCGCCCCAGTGCCGCCACAAGAACGCCGCCTGGGTCCAGAACTCGCCCGGCAGCCCACGCAGTGGGTTCTTTACGAATCGCAGACACGCGGCCCGCGCCTCAGACGCCCGCTGGTAAACCCGCTGGCTGTGCCCATGCCTCTCCAGCAGCCTAAATAGCGCTCGCAGGTACACGTCGGCACCGCCGCCAACGGGCTCATAGGTATAGGTGACGTGGGCGATCCTCATCTGACACGCCAAAACAGCGCGCTTGCCCGGCCCGGGAGGTAACCAAGCACGTGCGCCGCATCAACCATGGCCATCACCACACCCCCCACGGCCGCTGCCAGAGGGCCTGCGCCCCTTCGCCTCGACCTGAGCGCATAGCGAATCTCGTAGCAGGCCGCAAGCGCGGCGAGCCCGAACCATCCTGCCCGGTTGGCGAATCCCGCCGCCAGAAGGCCGAGACCGACGGCCGCCAGCAAGTACGCCTTGGTGTAGTGCGGGAACCAGAGGCCGCACTGCCCATCGCCAAGAGCATAGCGGAAGAACTGCACGAACACTCCGCTCAGGCTGCCCCTAGGCCGCCAGTAAACGAGCGCGCGAGGCTGGAACACCATCCCTCCTGCCGGAGGGCTCGTCACTCGCCTCAGCGCGATGGCGAAGGCCGTATCCTCGTTATGGCTGAGATGCTCGGGGTAGCGCCCCGCGGCATCCCAGACCCATTTCCTGAATGCTATCGAACGGCTGGAGGGCAGGAAGGTCGCCGCGTTGACTTCATCTGCCGCTGGTATCGTCGCCGCAGCGACCGCTTGCTCCAGCAGTCCCCTGGCATCTGGCTGGTAGTAACCGGCCACCGCATCAGCGCCCTCCTCCAGCGGCGCGACAATTGTCTCCAGCCAGTGCTCGTCGAGGCGGCAGCCCGCATCGGCGCAGGCAATCACATCGCCCTTCGCCCGCTCGATGGCTGCGTTCCTTCCCCGCGAGCGATTGGCGCCCTGGACGACAACAAGCGCAACCGGCATCTTCTCTTGAAAGGACTCGATGATCTGGACCGTGCCGTCAGTGGAACCGGCATCCGCAATGATCACTTCGTCGGGGCTGCGCGTCTGGCGCCTGATGGATTCCAAGAAGTCCACCGCGCTTCTTGCTTCCTGGAACGTGGTGGAAACCAGCGAGACGCGCAAGGTCATGTCCCAACACCCTTGCGCTGCCATAGGTCGAGATACACGGCAGCCACTTTATCCCACGTGTTCTGGGCCGCGAATTCTCGCGCAGCCAGTATCTGCTCCCCGCCCAGGTCCGGATTCGCGATGCACGCCGCCAGTTCTGCGGCAACCGCTCCGGGATACTCCGTGACTACGGCATACTCTGCGCCCGGAAAACACCCCAGATAATCCCTCTTTATCGGCGTCTCGTAAAGGGCGAATACGCGCCTGCCCAGGGCCATCGCGGTCAAAATCGAGAGGTAACCATTTACGAACGCGAACCGCCCGCGCCGCAGGTAAGCGACCGGGTCGCTGACGGCCCCGTGCAACTCCGCATCCAGTTCCAGAACCCGCACCGTGCGTTCCACTTCGCCGCGCAGCGACCCTTCACCGCAGATGTGCAGCGGGAGCTTGAAACCGTGTTCATCACGCAGAATGCGAAGCGCCTCAAGGTAACCAAGCACCCCCGTGTCGCGCTCCAGGCGTCCCACGAAAACCGCCCCATCTTCCTGCGGCTCCGACGCCGCGAAGGCGTCCACCCCGCCATAGGTCACTACATCGCAAGCGGTCCCGTAGTATTGCCTGATGAACTCCCCGACGCAGATGCTGCCCCTGCACAGCCGGCGCGCTAACCGCCGCAGCCGCAGTGCGCTGCGCTGCAGCGGCCAGCCTTCATATCCGTGAAACGTGATGAACACCGGCTTGCGCCGCGCAATCAGCCGAAACGGCAGATAGTAGCGTGCGAAACTGTACCCCTCATGGCAGTGCACCAGATCACTCTCGCCTAGCCCGCGCCACACGTGGAGCCAGGCGGCAAAGAACCCCCTGCGCGCCGGGACTCTTACCACCTCTGTCTCACCGAGCCACTCGTGCATAGGCCACGAGGGATCCTCGCGCCGGCAGATGACAATCGCCCTGTGCCCCACCCTGGCGAGCTCCTCGCAAACGCGCCGCACGTGCGTCTGCACGCCGCCAACGCTTGGGTAGAACGATGGTGTCAGCATCAGTATCTTCATCGCATGCTCTTCAACTGCGCCTCGGCGTTAGCGCCGAGGCTATCAAGAAGGCAGAAACAATCACCGCAGCCGCGGCCCCGGCGGCGGCCGCCAGTGCTGCGATCACGATGCCTGCCGCGGCGCGCACACCCAGCCGGAACCGCGAGAGGCGGACCACGCTGCCATCTACTAGAGCCAGGAATCTGCTGCAGCCGCTCGCAAGCGCAATTACCTCGAGCGCGACAGGGCCCGGCAGGCGCGGCGCCTCATAAACCAGGCACGCCGCGTCGAACCTCCGGGAGCGGAGTTTTTGCAAGGACTTGCGCCATCCGCCGCCCATCACCAGGACCTCATCAGCCCCCGAGAGATTCGACAGCCACGCGGCCCGCGAGGAGGCTGCTACGGCAATGGCCACGCCGGGCGAGTGGTTGCGCAGCGCGCGGCAAATCTCCTGCACCGCCCGGTAATCCTCCTCGCGCACCGCGTGCAACAGCAGGATGCTATTCACCGGGCACATCGCTCACCCTATCTGCGAAATCAGCGCGCGCACGCTCCCGATCGCCTTCTTTGCCAACGCCTTGTCGCTCATCCTAACCTCGGACGCGCTCACGGCGCGCTTCGATATCGCTCGCGGCAATTCGCCCACAGCCGCAGCAAGCCCTCGTCCTGCGACCAATCCGCCGCGGGCAAGCACATCCCCTGCCAGGTGCAGCGGCAAGCCCGCCAGATGGCGCAGCAGCAGGTCCGCATCTCTGATGTTCTTCCACGCGAAAAGAAAGCGGTTCCTCGCAAAGATCACCTCAGACGATGTCCTCGCATGCGTGCGCCGGATAGTAGCCCCCTGCTCGTGATACATCACGCTGCGCGGCTCGTGCACGATTCGCCAGCCTGCCCGCCACGCGCACAGGCCCAGGTCCATGTCTTCCCAATAGAAGGGCAGAAAAAGCGGATCGAATCCGCCCAGCCTCGTGAACTTCTCGCGGTCGAAGAGCCCGCCGCCGGCAGGCGCATCCAGTCGGGTGGAGGGCTCATGTCGCACATGCTCGGATTCGCGGTGAACATCCCCGCAGGAACTGCAAACGTACTCGCCAGAACGGCCCCGTTTCATGCGATACTGCGGGCCGGCCGCGAAAACGTCGGGCCTCGACAGCCACTCGATGAGCGGTTCGAGGAAGCCGCGCTCCGGCACCATGTCGTTGTTCATCAGCAGCACAAGCCGGTTGCGACAAGCCTTCACCCCTGCATTGCACAGCCTCCCAAACCCGCTGTCGCGCGGCATCGGCAGCCGCAAAACCGACGGGAAGCGGCTGCGCAGCATTTCCGCCGTATCGTCAAGGCTGCCATCGTCAACCACCACTATCTCAGCAGGCGATGGATAGGCGTCAAGAAGCGCGGCCAGGCACACGGCCAGCATGTCAGCACCATCCCGGCTTGGGATGACAGCGCTAACTGCGACTTCCGCCACCTATCAATCTCTCCGCCGCGCGCGCATCGAACGCCATCAAAAGCGGCACCACGTTCATCTCCACCTGCCACAGCGGCTTTCCCCGGCGATACAGCGCCCGGGCAATCTCATCGAATTCGCTCTGTGCGCACTGAAACACCACCAGGTCGCTGCGCCGCAGGGCCTCTCTTGTCTGCTTCGCGTCAGCCCCGCGCGCCGTGAACTGCAGGTCGCGGCGCAGCATGCCCGCGTCCTGGTATAACCTGAGATAGGATATCGCGCCCCTCGGAATCACGTAAATCGTGGCCGCCCTTCGGCCCCTCAGGACCCCGAATGGGGCCTTCAGGGTCCCAGAGGGGCGACCCTGAGGGCCGCCTTCAGGGTGGCCCCGAAGGGCCGCGCGTTCGTTCAGCCGCGGCAGCGCATCGAGGTAAGGGCCGCCCCAGTATATCGTCTCCAGCCCCACTCGCCTTGCGCCCCTCATCCCGCCGACGAGCGCGCTGTAATAGGCCAACTGATACGGGTGCATTGCTGCCACTGCCGCGGCGGCGCTGCCGAAGATGACCGCACCTGCTGCGAACACGAGCCAGGCCCTCGCAATGCCCGCTCGCGCCAGCCGCCGGGCGAGAAACGAACACAACCTTGCGAAACCCATCCCTGCCAGCCCCGCCAGGAACGGAAAGGCCGGCATGAAGAGGCGCACGCCATTGTATTTCGGAGCCCCGGGGAGACTCGAAACGAGCAGATAGGAGGCCGCGCAAACCACAAGCAGCGCAGCCTTCTCATCCTTCTCTTTGCGCACCGCGCCGATCGCGTTCGAAGCGCCAATCACCACGAGAAGAAGGATCCCCAACGGCAGAGTGACTGCCGTCAAGACTAGTGTGTAGTGCCAGGGCGCATAGTGATACGTATGGCCCAGGTAATACACGTCAACCGGGTAGTGCGACAGATGAAACCTCAAGTACTCCGCGAGCCGGTGCAAGGAGTCATGCCACAGCCAGGGCCAGCCTGCCGCGAATACAACCGGGCCGATAACGCAGAGGGCCACTGCCTTCTTGAGCATCGCCTTTCGCTGCCAGATGGCGCTCCAGATTAGCAGTACCGGAACGAGCAGACCGGCGTTCAGTTTCGCGAGCAGTGCCAGCCCAGACAAGACCCCGGCTGCGACTGCCCACCTCCAGCGCCCGTCCTCACCAAGTTTCCAGAGAGCGAAGGCCGTCACCAGCACCAGGCTCGCGACGGGCACATCGAGCGCGGCATAGTGGGCGTGCGCAAACACCCTCGGCATCAGTGCCAGAGCCAGAGCGGCCCCGATTCCCGCCTCCCTTCCCCAGGGCCGCCCATTGGGGTGACCCTGAGGGGTCACCTTGAGGGTGTCCCCGAAGGGCCGCGTGCAAAACCAGCAGAGCGCCGCACAGGCGGCCGCGAGCAACAAAGCTCCCGGTGCGCGCATGCCAGAGGTGCTCTGCAACCCCGAGAATACCCCCGAGAGGACTTTTACGAGCGGGGGCTGCTCGTCTTTCCCGGCGTACCATGCCTTGTCAAGGATCTCGCGCCGGAACGGGCTCACCAGGTCTCCATGCGCGAAAGACATCGCAGCCCCGCGCAGCCAGCCTGCAATTCTCTGCCCCTGGCCTATGTAGATCGGTTCATCGGTGGTAACCCCGTAGTCGCCGGCAGTCGAGAGCACCAATGCCGCAACCGCCAGGAAGACCAGCGCGCACACGAGCGCATCGCGCCGCCAGGCTCGCCTATCCTCGTTCTTCACGCCGCCCCCAGGTCTGTAGGGGCACGGCATGCCGTGCCCCTACAGCTCGCCACTATCGCTGACGCCGCCGCGACAGCTAGCAAACTCACGAATAATCCCAGCCGGAACGACGCCGGCTCGTAGCGAAAACTCACCCTGTGCTCGCCTGCCGGAACAGCCACCGCGCGGAACACGTAGTCGCACGTCAGCATTTCCGCCCTGCGGCCATCAATGTAAACCCGCCACCCGGGATACGCTGGATCGGCGAGCCGGAGAAGGTTCGCTGCCGGCAAGTCTGTCCTGACATCCACGCGATTCGGGGTTTCCCCGGTTATTCTCGCCAGGCTTGCGGAAAACACGTCCCCGATCTTGATTCGCGGCGCATGAGGCAGGAGCGCCTGCGGCGCGGGCCTGAGTTTGCCCTGCGATGCCAGGCGCAAGACCTCTTGGTCGCCTGCTATGCGCCACCAGCCGAGCAGGTCAACCCGGGGCCGCGCAGTCTCCCTGAGATAGACCTTTGCATCCCCATCGTAAACCTTGCGAAGATTCGGCCCCTTCAGTTCCCGCGTCGTCAAGACGCACTTCACCGCCATCAAATCCAGCGCCGGATTGTCCAGCCCCGCCCACTGCGGCCCAGGCGCTGCGGGCTCAACAGCCTGCAGGAAGCGGAGATACCTCCCCCAGAAAAGCGAGTCAGATCCCTGAATATCCCTCAGGCCGTACACCATCGGCGTATTCGGCGGCATCCAGTCGCGCAGGGGGTTCTCTCCCACCGCGAGCATCCGTCCACCGTTGCATGTCCTCCGCAACGCCTGCGTCTCCGGCGTCGAAAAGTACTCTACGCTGCGCGGGTTCGCGGGGTTGAACCGAAAGCCGAACAGGAAAAGGTCGCACGCGATCAGCCCGATTGCCCCCACCGCGAATGCCGTTGGCCTCAGCACCCCGAATTGCCGCAACGCAACGAGTGCCAGTGCTGCTGCTGCAAACACGCCGAACTTCGCAACCTGCGCCGTTTCATAGTTCCCAAGCACGGCCGCCTCCCCCGAGAACCGCACCAGCGCGTACGCGACCAGCACTCCCGCAGCCCCCACAAAGGCGAGCCAGGTGTAGGTCGAGCCCTTGCGGCTTGCCGAATGCGTGCGGCCAGGGGCAAGTGGCTGAGCCCCTCGGGCCGCCACCCCGGCCCCGACGAAGTCGGGGCTCAGGGGCCCTTGCCCTACATCCATCAGCCCTTGCGCCCCCACTGCGGCAAGCCCGGCCAGCCCGAATGCTGCCAGATAGACGATGCGCGCTACACCGGCCAACTTATTGAACCCCGGCACGCCGTAATAAAGAACCGCATAGACCGGCGTGCCGAGAGCCGCGAGCAGCGCGAATCCCGCCACAGCAGCGAATAGCCCTCTGCCCCTGACCTTCAGGCTGACGCCCGAGAAAGCAAGCACCAGGGTGAGCACGCCGACATACCCGCAGGTCTCCATGAACATCCCAGGCTCATTCCGGCGTGCGGCGATATAGCCCCAGTAGTTGTGCGCGCTCGGGTTGCCGAAGAAATTCGGCACCAGGTAGGTCACCAATTGATTCGCGGGAAAAGCGCTGCGAAGCGCATCGGCGTAAGAAAGCGACGGCCTCTGGCTGCGCATTGCCAGTTCCACTGCGGGCAGCAGCTGCACGGCCGCGATGCCGACGCCCAGCGCCAGCGCCAGGGCGGCATACCCGATCACGCGCAAACATTGCTGCCGTGAGCAGATTACCCTCCAGACAACGAAGATTGCAAATCCCAGCAACACATAGGCGGAGTACTGAAAATGCCCTCCGAGGAACTGCACTCCTACCGCGCACCCCGCGCCGGCCGCGGCAACGATGCTTCCCCTTGCTATCGCGCGCTCCAAGAGCATGAGAATCAGCGGCAGCCACACCATAACCCACAAGCCCAGCGCAGGGTATTCGGCCCACGCCACCAGTGCGCCATTGAACATGAAAGCCACTGCCCCCACCAGGGAGGCCGCCCTCGCCAGCCCCAGCGTGCGCAGCAGGCCGAACATGAAGATCCCTGCCAGCGCACAGTGCAGCACAACCGTCGCCGTGAATCCCAGCCCCATCGGCATCAGGAGGAACAGGAGATTCGGCGGGTAGAAGACTGCCGACTGCAGGTTCGCCACGAAGGGGGTGCCGCAGAAGGCATAGGGATTCCACAGTGGTATCGTCCCCTGCCGCAGGCTCTCGACCGCGAAATGGCGCCAGGGGTAATACTGCTGAATGGGGTCAATCATCGGGTTCTGAGCGATTCGGAACCAGGGGAACTGGTGCGCCTGGAACTTCCACGGCACCATCACCAGGAGAACATCGAGCGGCAGCAGGACCTTGCCCGTGAATACCGCCCGCCCGAAAAATGCGACCGCCAGAGCGACGAGCAGCAACACGGGCCAATGCCTGGCAAGCACGGCGCGCCCGGCGCTGTTTGTCGAGCCGTGGCGCTCTGCGCGTGTGGCCCTTGCCCGCCCGTTCATGAACAACTGGATTCTGCGCGGCTGAGCAGGCTCCTGTGGGATGCGCCAGTGCACGGCCCCCCCTCGTGCACCGGCGCTGGTGCCCGGGGCGTAGGTAGGGCTGGCGCCGCCTGGTGCCTGATGCCCCGGGATACCGCACCAGAGCAAGGCAGCGCCAGCCCCCTTGTACTAGTAGAGTGTCGCGAGGAGCCAAAAAGTAACAGGCCAGAGGCAATATTTTTTGTCGGGGTTGCGCGAATCCCGGCGCCGGTGTCATTCTGAGGCCGCCGGCTGGCGGGCGAAGAATCCCATCCCGCTCGCGGGGACCTTCGAAATGACTTCTAGGCTGCCAGGCGGGCGAGTGCCAGTTCGATGGCGGTGCGTATAGGAGCCGGGGGCCCCGCCTCGATTGCCGACAGGTATGCCCGCTTGGCTTCTTTATTGCATCCGAAAGCGACCAGCACCATGCCCGGTATCACGTAGCTGTAGGCTCCCCAGTACGAGTCTTGGGGTCCAGCCCGCGCGAAGGACAGTGCCCTTCGCGCATCGTAAATGGCGGCCTCGCGCTTGCCTGCTGCCGCGAACGCGATCGCGTGCACCAGCGGCACCTCCGGGTCCCAAAGCATCTCTCGCTCTAGCCGTTCCAGGCAGCAGAGCGCCTCCTCGGCGCAGCCAGCCAGCGCCAGACCCTTGGCCTGGTTCAAGAGCGCCCTGCAGCGAATCTGCGGACTCTGCGCAGCCCGCTCGAACGCCGACACGCCGCCATCCACGTCGCCGGCCCCGAAATGCAGGATCTTCCCCAGTGTGAGACACATATCTGCATCATCAGCGTGCCGGCGCAATCCTGCACGCAGCACCTGCACCGCGATCCGGACCACATCCGCGGATAGGGCCAAGCGACCGTTGCACGCCCCTGTCCGCAAGGGCAGAGCGCTCCACTCGCTTGCATGAGAAGCGTACACCGCTGGCTTGACAGTTTCCCAGATGTGCAGTGCAGTTTGCGGGGCATACCCGATGGCACGGTCCCAGCACTGCCACAGGCGCCCTCGTTCGCCGTGCCCGAGGCAGAGCGAGCCCAGATAGTAGTATGCGTAGGCCAGTGCGTCGCCGACGTTTTTGCGCTCGGCAGGCTGCTCCCCGGCAGCGTCCCGCGCCACGGCGCGAGCCCTCAGCAGGCGCATCTTGGCCGCGCTCAGCGACACCTCGAACAGTTTGGAAACCTCTTCCAGAGAGGCCCCTTCAAGGCAGTGCAAGACCAGCAGGGCGCGCTCTTGCACGGGGAGCGCCGCCAGGGCTTGCAGAGCGCTTCGCCCGCAGTTGCTGTGCCAGGAATCCAGGGCAGCGTGCCAGGAATCGGAAAGCGGGTCTGGCGCGATCCCGCAGAAGACAAGCCTTGCCCTCTGCCGCAGGGTCTGGCGGCAGACGTTCGATGCGATGCCGTGCAGCCATGGGCCGACTGCCTCTGGCCGTTCAAGGTGCCCTATGCCTTCCAGAGCGCGCGCAAATGTTTCCTGGGTCACATCCTCGGCGTCATCGCGGGAACGCAGCCAGCACACCGCGGCCCTGGCGATCTCCGGGCGATAGCGCCCTACCAGGCGCTCGAAAGCGCCCGCGTCGCCCTTCGCCGCCCACCGGGCCAGCTCAGCATCAGCGACACCCACGTACGGACCTGCCACCACTCCTCCCGCAACCAACGCAGTGCCCGGCCCACCTGCAGCCCAGCACCCTTGGTCGTAACTTCGGCAAGAAAGCCAGGCATTCCTTCCCCCCATATTTTCTGCAACGAATTTCCCCCTGCCAGGCGCAACCGGCCAGGCTTGACCCCAGGGCCAGACCGCCCTTGCTATCCTAGCAAGGAAACGCTGGAGGCGCTTGAACGCTGAAATGCCTGTGAGGGTTGTGCCACGGGCTTTCCGCATGCCAGCCATAGAGTGGGTTCGGCGGTTTCGCTGCCGGAAGCAGCCAGACGTGCGAGCGCACGCTTGATAGCAGCCACCATCATCGCCGGAGGGTCCGCTTGGATAGCAGCCTGGAAAGCGGCCCTGGCCTCCTTCGCAACCCCGAAGTGGGCCAGCACCGCCCCGGGGACATAGTGGCGGTGGGCGACCCTGTAGTGGTCGGGATTGCTCATCGCCAGCGACAATGCGCGACGTGCCTCGCTCACCGCGGCCTCGCGAACACCGGCAGCCAGGAACGCAAGGGCGCGAACGAGGGGTATCTCGCAGTCCCACAGCCGCTCCCGCTCCATCAGCGCGAGGGTCTCGATCGCTACCGTGGCGGAACCGATGCGCGCGAAGAGATAGGCCATCGTCAAGAGCGCATGGCCTCGGAGCCTGTTGCTTTTCACAGCCCGCTGAAGCGCCGACAGCGCACGCTCCACCTCTCCAGCCGAGAAATGCAGCACCTTGGCAAATGACAGCCACAGGCGAGGCTCATTCGGATGGCGCTGCAGTCCCTGTTCCAGCGCTCGCAGTGCGGCCTCGATGCCCTCGTGGGAGTGAGGAACGTAGTTGAGTGACTTAAGGTTGTCCCAGATACTTTCCGCCGTCTGCGGCGCTAGTGCCAGGGCCCGCTGCCAGCAGCGCTGCGATTGCGCCCACCTCTCGTGGCCGAAATATGCATTCGCCAAGTAATAGTATCCCTCGGCCAGCGCCGCGGGGACTTCTTCAGTCGAGGGTTGGTCTCGCAGGGCGACCTCCCGTGCGGCCGCTCGAGCCCTGCACAACCGCATCTTTGCAGCCCCGGCAGATACTTGGAACAAGTCCCCGACCTCGCTCAGTCCGACTCCCTCAAGGCAGTGCAAGACCAGCAGGGCGCGCTCTTGCACAGTTAGCACAGCCACGGCTTGCAGCACGGTTCGCCCCAGGTCGCTGTGCCAGGAATCTAGCGCTGCGTGCCACGACGGGGAAAGCGGATCATGCTTCGTGCCGCAGAAAACCAGCCGTGATCGCTCGCGAAGAGTTTCGCGGCAGACGTTCGATGCAATGCCGTGCAGCCACGGGCCGACTGCCTCTGGCCGTTCAAGGTGCCCTATGCCTTCCAGGGCGCGCGCGAACGTCTCCTGGGTCACATCCTCGGCGTCATCGCGGGAACGCAGCCAGCACAGCGCGGCCCTGGCGATCTCCCCGCGATAGCGACCCACCAGGCGCTCGAAAGCGCCCGCATCGCCCGCCGCCGCCCGCCGGGCCAACTCAGCATCAGCGACGCCCACGTACGGACCTGCCACCACTCCTCCCGCAACCAACGCGGCGCCCGGCCTGCCTGCAGCCAAGCGCCCTTGGTCGGAACTTCGACAAGAAAGCCAGGCATTCCTTCCCCCCATATTTTCTGCAACGAATTTCCCCCTGCCAGGCGCAACCGGCCAGGCTTGATGTTTTGAGCCGGATGTGCTATCATTCGTGCAGTCAGTAACAGGCTTCTCTTTTCAGTCGCCGTAGAAAAAGTTTCAGCACTACATTGCAGCAGGGGACACAGACATGAGAACCTCCACCGAAGGGCTCCGCCGCTCCCGCTCGCCGATTGCCGCGCTGGTCTTGGAACAGCGCCGCAATGCCCGCCTGCGCCACGAAATCGTGGGCCTCGCTGTGATGACCGCGGGCGCATTACTGCTGGTCAGCGCACGCGGCGGTTCGGGCCAGCTTATCGCATGGCTGGGAGCATTGCTGCGCTATCTGGTGGGCTCACTGGGCGCGGTGGCGCTCGCAGTGGGCGTGATCGCGCTCGGCCTCGCGACCGTGATGAGAAGACAGGAAATGCCCAGCCACAGGATAAGATTCGGGCTCGCCTTCGCCCTGCTCGCTTGCCTGGGGTTCAGCGAGTTGCCGACTGCCGGCTCCGGCATAATTGGCCGGACGTTTACCCAGGAGGCGGGAGGACTTGTTGGGGTGCTGGTGGTTGAGGGCCTGCAGCGCCTTGTGGGCCCGATTCTGCTGCCGCTGTTGCTTGTGACGCTTTCTGTCACGGCGTTGGCTCTGGTCACCGAGAGCCCCCCCACCGTGCTCGCCGCCGCATGTGCAAGAGCGGCGGCGGCGGCTGCCAGATTCTCCTGGCGGCTGCTGCGCCGGGCGAAGAAGCCCCAGCCAGAGGCCAGGGTTGCCGCACGGCAGCGCCCTGCAGCGGTGCCATCAATCCTTACCACGCCGGCCCAGAGCGCAGCGCCCCGGCAGGCAGCCGAAGTCGCCCACGAGCCGGCTGAGCGCGCTGCACCATCCGCTGCCGAGGAACCGCAGCCCGACCAGCCCACTGCTCCCGCCCGCCAGCAGCCCAGGCAGTTGACCCTGGCCGAAGGGGCGGCGCACCAGCAGCCCGCGCCCCCCGGCGAGCACGTTCTGCCCCCCATCGCCTTGCTCTCCGGCACCGAGCACAGGGAAGGCGCCGAAGATGTTGGCGACAACGTCCAGACGCTGGAGGAAACCCTGCGCTCCTTCGGCATAGACGCCAGGGTGGTCGAGGTAGAGCGCGGCCCGCGCGTTACCCGCTACGAGGTGCAAATGCCGCCAGGGGTCCGGGTGTCGCGCATCACGAACCTGGCCGACGACCTTGCGCTTGCCCTGGCCGCGCTCGACGTGCGCGTCGAGGCGCCAGTTCCGGGCAAGGGGGTCATCGGCATCGAAGTCCCCAACAAGGACGTGGTTTACGTGGATCTGAAGGACATCCTGGCCAGCGACCAGATGCGCCAGTATCCCAGCCCACTCGCGTTCGCGCTTGGCAAGGACATCGCCGGGCATGCACGGATCGCCGACCTCGCCAAGATGCCCCACCTGCTGGTGGCCGGGGCGACGAATTCGGGAAAAAGCGTATGCCTGAACGCGATGATCGTGAGCATCTTGTTCCGCGCCCACCCCGATGAGGTGAAATTCCTGATGGTGGATCCCAAGCGCGTAGAACTCTCCCTCTTCGCCGGGATACCACACCTGGTTGCGCCCGTGGCGCACGATGCGCGCGAGGCGGCGGGGCTGCTGCGCTGGGCGATCCGCGAGATGGAGATGCGGTATCAGCTGTTCGCGGATGCGGGCGCGCGCAACATCGCTGGCTTCAACGAACAGGTAGCGCTGGAGAAAATCGGCTCGCCGCTTTACTACATGGTGATCGTGATTGACGAACTTGCCGACCTGATGATGCAGGCGGCGGCCGAATTCGAGGCCAGCATTTGCCGGCTCGCGCAACTGGCGCGCGCAACCGGGATCCACATCGTCGTGGCGACTCAGCGCCCGAGCGTGAATGTCATCACCGGCACGATCAAGGCCAACATCGCCTCGCGCATCGCCTTCGCGGTCGCCAGCCAGGCGGATTCGCGCGTGATCCTCGATATCAATGGCGCCGAGCGCCTGGTCGGCAGCGGCGATATGCTCTTCCTTCCCTTCGACGCCAGCAAGCCGACTCGCATCCAGGGAGCCTATGTTTCCGAGAGCGACATAGTGTCGCTCGTGGAATGGCTCAAGCAGCACGGCCAGCCCGATTACCGCGCGCAGATTCTGCCGGTGGACAAGAAAGGCGCGATCGCTGAGGAGGAGCCGATTGACGACGACCTGTTCCAGCGCGCGCTCGATTTCGTCCTTTCAACCAACTACGCGTCGGCCAGCATGCTCCAGCGCAGGCTGCGCGTGGGCTACAACCGCGCCGCCAGGCTGATTGACATGATGGAGGAGCGCGGCTACGTCGGCCCCGCGGACGGCAACCGCCCCCGCGAAGTTTACGCGGCGCCCCGCCCCTCCTCGTAGGGGAGCCAGGCCCGATTCGTCGGGAGTGCTCCCGCGCTGGTGTAGGGCAAGGCCTTGGGCCTTGCCGCCTTCCGGCAAGGGATGAACCCTTGCCCTACACAAGCCGACCGCAGCGGCGCTCCGCCCCTACTAGATATAGTGGGTCACCACAGTCGAACCTACTACATATAGTTGGTCGGAAAAATCTTCGATTTGGTTGTTGACATTTCGGCCTCTCGTTGCGTATGTACTATATGGAGGGGTCGAAAACGCCTCCTCGGCGTTTTAGTGTAAATAAAGAAACAATAGCCCAGGGGCGCAGGCGTGCCTGCGCCCCTACAAGGGCTCGTCGGCCCGTAACGCCCCGACTCGGTCGGGGCGTTACAGCCGGCCCGACCTGAAGGCGGCCACCGGGGTCGTGGTTGACGGCGAACGAGGCGGGGCAATATAATGGTGACGGTGGCACGCCGCCAAAGCACGATTTCTCGCGGCGAAGGCGGGCAGGGAGAAATGATGTGGCTGGTCCCATGATAGTGCGCACGACGCGGATCGCTCTGATTGTGACGGCAGTGGGGCTGGCGCTGCTGTGCGCGGCTGCGAGCGCGCAGCAGGCCGCTGAGCCTTACCTGCTCGGCGCCGAGGATGTGCTTCAGGTGGTGGTGGTTGACCACCCGGAGCTGAGCGTGGACGCCCTGCCCGTGCTGAGCGACGGCACGGTTGATTACCCGCTGGCGGGGCGGATCGCGGCGGCAGGGCTGACGCCCGACCAGTTGCAGGCAAAGATAGTGGAAGGCCTGAAAAAAGAACTCAAGAACCCGAAGGTCACGGTGCTGGTGAAAGTGCCCAGGCCGCGCAGGGTGTACGTCAACGGCGAGGTGGGCAAGCCCGGGATCGTGGAATGGAAGCCGGGCTGGAGAATAACGGAGGCCATCGCAGCGGCGGGCGGAATCGTGGGGCGGCCCGACCTCGCCGAGGCGAAGATTTTCCGGGTGGGGCAAGATCCAATCGTCGTTGACCTGACCGCGGTTTACGTGCGGGCCGAAGCAGCGGCCAATGCGCTCGTGCTGCCCGAAGACAGCATCACCGTTTCCAGCCGCACCTATCGCATCTATGTGAACGGCCAGGTCAAACAGCCCGGGCCCTACGAGGTGCCCATCGGCGAAGGGGTCAGGCAAGCGGTTGCCATGGCCGGGGGCCTGACCGATAAGGCGGCGCCAACGCGCGCTTACGTTCAGCGCGGCGAACAGCAGATGCCGGTTGACCTGCATCGCCTGATGGAAAAGGGCGATACCACAGCCGACTTTCCGGTCAAGGCGGGCGATGTGCTGCACGTTCCCGAAGGGCGCGATTTCGTGGCTGTGTTCGGCCACGTGACGAACCCCGGCTACTACCCGCTGAACGAGGTGGATAAGCTGACGGTCGCGCGCGCCATCGGCGTGGCTGGGGGAAGCGACAAGGATGCGAAACTGACAGAGGTCATCCTGGTGCGCGGCGAACAAGGGGCCACGAGGACCCAAGTCGTGAATGTGCGGGCGATTCTGGAGACGGGCCAGGTTCAGCGCGATGTCGTGCTGCGGCCTGGAGACATCGTCGTCGTCTCCGGCAAGACGCGGAAAACGACGCGCAACATTCTGTCCGAACTATACGGCGTGGGCGCGCTCAGGGCTCTGCTGGCGTTTTAGGGCATAGCAGACACAGCCGAGGGCCCTTCGTCTGCACTCGGGGTAAACGGCTGTGCCACATCGGATCCACCCCCACCCAGCCTCCCCCATCGAGGGGGAGGCGAGTCCGGCTTGCTTCGGATGAGCGGCCCCATGATCCAACAGAGAGATTCTTCGCTTCCTGCTTCGGCGAGGCTACGCAGGACGAGTCGCCCAGAATGACAAGAGGGGGTGCGTAGGGGCGCACGGCCCGTTCAGGCCCCCGAGAAGAGGCGGCCTTCAGAGTCCCTCTTCGAGGGGCGTGCGCCCGCAGATCGAGGGGGCACAGGATGAAATCCTGTGCCACCATCGGTACGATATGGTGGCACGGGTTTCCAACCCGTGCGAATGCGGGCGGACGGCCGTCCGCCCCCACAAAGTTTTGTGGGCAGGCACGGGGGCCTGCCCCTACTTGGTTGGGCGCTGGATCAGGGCACAGAGGTCGGCGCCGTGGGTCTTGACTTTGACCTGGCGGTCAATGGCGGTGATGACCCCGTTCGCGTCAATCACGAAGGTCACGCGCTCGGCGAGGCCGTTGGGCCTCAAGACGCCGTATTTCTTGGCAACCTTGCCGCCGACGTCGGCGAGAATCGGGAAATTCAGTTTCAGGGCCAGGGCGAATTTCCTGTGCGACTCCACCGACTGAGTGCTGATGCCGAAGACCTGGAAGCCCAGTTTCTCGAACTTGCTCATCTCGTCACGGAGAGAGGCGAGTTCGCTGGTTCAGCCGGGCGTTGCGTCCATCACGTAGAAGGCGAGGACGACCGGCTTCTTGCCGCGAAAAGAGAAAAGGCGCTGGAGTTGCCCGGTCTGGTCCGGCAGGCTGAAGTCGGGAGCCTTCGAGCCGACCTTCAGTTCCAGCGCTGGCTCGGCCGGCGCGCGGGCAGGCGGAGCAGGCGTTTCGCCGCCTGCCGCTGAAGCAGCGAGGCTCAGGAGACAGAACAGAGATGACAAAGCCATGGCGCTTTTGCCTCCTCGCGGCGGTATTCTGCGCCAGTTGGGTTAGCCCTTCAGGGGAGCGGGCGATGGGGTCGGCAACAGGACAGGTCGTGGCGATATTCCGCGACGATGTCCCGGCGGTGGGCGCGGCGAGTGCTCCAGAGGCGCTCGCCGGCCTGGTGAGGAGGGCGGGATACGAGGCCAAGTTCCTCGATGCCGCGATGCTGGCGGATGAGAAGCGACTCGATGCAGGCAAGGTCTGGCTGGTGATATTGCCCTATGGGGCGACCTTCCTGGCAGCGGCGCGAGAGAATTTCCAGCGCTACCTCGCCGCCGGCGGAGATTTCGTCAGCACGGGGGGCTATGCTTTCAACAATCTCGTGGTGAAGGATTCGCGGCGCAAGTGGGCGCGGGCGGTTGATGCGCCGTGGCAAGACGTTGACATCGGCGGAGATTTTGAGGGGGGAACGGGCAAGTGGCAGGCAACCGGCAAGATTTTGCCCGAAGTGCGCGAAAGGCAGGGTCGGGGCGGCGGCCGTGCTTGTCTGGTGCAAGTTGCAGAGGATCAGGGAACCGCCGAGTTCCACCTCGACCTGGAGCCGCGCGCCGGATACGAGTACGAGTTCAGCGGCTGGATGAGGCAGGACATCACATCTTCCGGCAGCCAGTTGAGTTGGAGGAGAATGAGGCCGCTCTGCGGCGGGTTTACGAGCAAGCGATTTCGCTCGCAGGATGTGCGACTGTTTCGGCCGAGGTCAGCAGCGATGCGATTGATCGGTTCGAGGTGCCGGTGCGGGAGGGAAAGGTGTTCGTCTTCTTCAACCGAGGCGAGCGCAGCGGGTGGGCTTCAGTTGGAGGTGTGAAGGTGAGCCTCGGGCCGCACAAGGCCGGGCTGGTGCTGTTCGATGCACGGGGCCGCTTGACGGCGTTCGAAGGTGCCGGGCAGTGCTTGCGGGATGGGAGGTTGCTGGCGGATGCGCCGGGGCACTTCATTGTGATGGGCGTGGATGGCCGCGATTTGGGCCAGGCCAGGGCCTTGCTGTTGATGTCAACCGAAAAGGGGCGCGTGCGTATGCCCTTTGTCGCCGGTCGCAGATTTGCCGGGCAGGTGGGAGAAGTGCGGGATGGCAAGTGGGCCGCGCTGGAGAGCCTCGGGCCTGTGGACGACGAAGTCGAGGTGGACGAGGACCGGGAGCTGGAGATGATCGTTCTTGCAGAGCCTGGTCAGTTGAGGCGGTGGGGAAGCAAAGTGGCAGACATTACATGGGATCGCGAGTAGGCGCGCAGGCTTAAGCCGCTAGGCCCGAAGGGCTGCGGCCCCGGCTTCGCCTAGGGGCCTGCGGCTACCCGGCTGCTCTGCGGGAGAGGCGGTAAGGGATGGCGGCGAGGGGCCCAACTAGCAACGTGGCGACGGCCCAGGGCCAGGGGTTCTTGCTGCGGCGGCGCGCGTCCTGCACCACCCAGGCAGTGAGGGCCAGGCCGGCAAGGTAGTACAGAACCAGGGCGCCAAGCAGTTCGCTGCCGTGGGTGATGCGGTTGAAATAAACCCCCCACATGCCAAAGCGGCCGACAAGCATAGCGATGCCGATGAGAATCAGCACCATCCCGGCGATGATTTCGATGATGCGGAAGTGGGCTTTCACCGTGGCGGTCGCTGAGAGGAATCGCTCGGTGGCAATCGCAGCCAGGAAAAGCGGGATGCCGAGGCCCGCCGAATAGGCCAGCAAGAGGACTATCCCGCGGACAACCGACTCCTGCTTCGCAGCCAGGGCCAGGATGGCTGCCAACAGGGGGCCGATGCAAGGCGACCACCCGAATGCGAAGGCGACGCCCACCAACGCAGCGCCGATGAAAGAAACGGGTTTGGCTCTGGGCTGAACCCGTTTTTCGCGCAGCAGCAGCCCGATGCGCAGCAGGCCAGTCATGTGCAGGCCGAAGATGATGAGCAGGGCCCCTGCAATGCGCAATATGGTCTCGATCTGTGCTTGCAGGAAGTTGCCGACGGCGGTGGCGCTGGCCCCCAGGGCCACGAAAACCGCAGTGAAGCCCATGATGAAGGCCAGTGAGCGCCAGGCGACGCGCCGCGTGACCCGGCCTCCGACTTTCATCTCATCGAGGGACGCGCCGGAGACAAAGGACAGATACCCCGGCACGAGCGGCAGGACGCACGGGGAGAGGAACGAGATGAGGCCCGCGCCGACGGCCTTCACAATATCGAATAACAGGTTGGGCGACACGGCCGCACCGCTGGTATTATACACGCAATTCGAGCGGGGCGACTCCAGGCATGCGCCATCTGCGACCTATTGGACATCCAGCCGGTTCTGCCAGCCGGAGGACCTGACGATGGCCCAGCGGCCGCCGTCCTTTTCGAAGAATAGAGTGACATCGCCGGAGACGCGCGTCAGTTGCCCGCCCTGCTCAGCGTACTCGACGTCAACGTGCATGGAGGCGCTGGCCATATCGTGCTGCAGGCGAAGGGAGGCGTCGGAGATGAGTATCCCAGCCTGGTCGGCGGACCGGACGTACCTGAACGCCAGGCGCAAAATGTCGCGGCGGGTGATGCCGTAATCGTCGCGGTAGTTCCTGCTGACGCAGCTCGTGATGCCGCCGAGGTCCTTTTTCTCGATCGCGGTCTCGAGGCGCTGGATAAGTTGGGCGATCTGCTCGCGGTCGCTGAGGGGCTTATGCACAAGGAGAAGAATGAGCCCCGCGGCTGCGAGCAGCACTATGGGCAGCATCCATCGCAGTCTTCGCCATGACATCGCCACAACCATGCGGCAGGAACGGACTGCCAGCGCGTACAAAGATTCGCTGTGCCGATTCAGGTCCCCTGCTCCTGGGAGGCAATACTGACCCGGCTTGAAAGCGGGTCGGGCACGGTGGTCGTGATAGGGGAGAGCGACAGCGGCAAGAGCACTTTTTGCACAGTCGCCGCATCGCGCGCTGCCCAATCGGCCGGCAGGAAGGTGGCCGTGGTTGACGCCGACGTGGGCCAGTCCGACATCGGCCCTCCAGCCTGCGTTTCGATGGGGTTGGTCGCAGGACAAATTGAGCGGCTCGACCAGGTGCCGGCAGCAGCGATGGAGTTCGTCGGGGCGACCTCCCCGGTCGGGCACTTATTGCAGTGCGCAACAGCCACGTGCCGCGTGGCACGGAAAGCCAGCGCAGCGGCCGCGCTGGTGGTCGTTGACACCACAGGGCTGGTTCACGGAAGCATCGGTCGGGCATTGAAGTCTGCCAAGATCGAACTGCTCCAGCCGTGGATGGTGATCGCGCTGCAAAGGGAGGGCGAACTCGAGGCTTTGCTCGCACCCTATCGGCATCGCAGCGAGCCGGCCGTCGAGAGGCTTGAGGTGGCTGCGGCAGTGGTGAGCAAGACCACCGAGCAGAGAAGGGCGCGCAGGCAGCGCAGGTTCGCGCACTATTTTCGAGGAGCGCGGACGCTCGAACTGGGCTGGCGGTCGTTGACCCTGGAAGGCTCAGCATTTCTGTCGGGGCGGGCCATGCCCGGGCATTTCTGCGCCTACGCGGAGGGCAAGTTGGGGTGCGAGGTGGCGAGGGTGGAGCGGACGGGCAATGGTCTGCTTGCGCTGGCGAGGGGAGAGCCGGATCGAACGGTGCAGAGGGCGGCGCACCAGGAGGGATACGAGGTGGAGTGGCTCTCCAGGTTCGACAACCTGCTCGTTGGGCTGATTGACAGGAAGGGCGAGACAGCCGGACTCGGGATCGTGCAAAAAGCCGACCTCGAAAAGCAGCGCTTCCTTGTGGCGACGCCGCTTGAAAGCACAGAGCAGATCGCCTGCTTGCGGCTGGGGAGCATGAAGGTGCTGCGGGACGGAACGGAACTGGGAGAAGCGTAGGCATGGCGCAGGCACGCGTGATCCTGGTGCGTCACGGCCAGACACTCTGGAACGAAGAGGACCGCTGGCAGGGGCAGAAGGGGACGGGGCTGAGCGCGAAGGGCCGCCAGCAGTGCCTGGCAGCAGCGGAGGCGCTCGCCGGGATGGGGATTGAGGCGATTTACGCGAGCGACCTCGAACGCGCGCAAGAGTCGGCGCAAATCATGGCCGAGCGGCTGAACTTGCCGGTGAAATATGCGGAGGCTCTGCGCGAACGCGATGTGGGCGAGTGGAACGGGCTGACCGATGAAGAGGTCAAGCAGCGATTCCCACAGGAGCGCGCCGCACACCTGGCCCATCCGGGGACTTTCGCAGCGCCGGGAGGGGAATCGCGGGAGGATGTGTTGGCGCGCGCTGCGCAGTTCATCGAGCAGGTGGTAGCCGATCATGCCGGGCAGGTGGTGCTGATCGTGGCACACGCGGGCGTGATAAAGGCGATGGTTTGCCACGCGCTGCACGCGCCGGTGCACGCCTGGCCCAGGATGGATATTGACAACGGCTCGATAACGATCATCAAGGGGCAGCCCGGCCGCCTGCGGCTGGCCCGGCTGAACGACGCCAACCACCTACGGGGGATCTGACCGCGGCACAGCGGCGGGGAGTCGGAGATGGACGAGAACCGGACGCGGCAATCGTATCTCGACATGCTGGCTACAGTGAGAGCCAAGCTGGATGCTCTTCCGGCGAATGGTCACATCAGATACGTGTTGACGAGCCAGAAGTTGGGCGATATCGAGGAGCGGATCAAGAAGGAACCAATTGCACGTCTCGCCGTGGCAACGTGGCCGGCGCTTTAGATGCTGACCTCTCGGAGTTCGGTGGCTCAGCTGCAGACTCTGGAAAGCGACTTGGACCTGGTCGTCCAGCATTCAAAGCGGAAGAGTGTACGAGAAGTAACTGCATTCCTGAGCAGCGAGGGGAAAGACCAGAACTGGACGGGCGGGGTGTTCGAAACATTCGTCAAGGCGCGTCTGCTGAGAGAGAAGGTAAGCACGGTTGAGCTGGACTGGTCTCTGCCAAACGGGAAAGAGGCGGATGTACGAATGGGAATCGCAGGCAGGCCGTGGTTTCTGGAGTGTACCGTGCTCACGGATAGCGATGAAGACCGAAAGGCCTGGCAGGAGTATTGCGCGCGGTGGGAGCCCGATGAGGTCGGCGTGTTCGGGCCCAAGATGCGAAACGCATACTACCCTTGTCTGCGGATCTACTTGAAGGTTTATGACAAGATCGCACCAAAGCTAGACCCGTCCAAGGGCCAACTGCCAGGCGATGCCCCTGGGGTTCTGCTGCTCTCCTGCGACACGTTGCTCGGCGAGCCATCTGCGACAGACGCCACCACTGGTTGGGCACTAGACGAGCTCTTGGCTGCGCAAGCGAAGTCGGGACCAGCGACACGCTGTGAACGTGGGAAGGGCGGAAGGGCAGACATCTCGCTCGTGGGGTGGTTGGAGCACCATGCGAACGACCTCTTGTCGAAGGACGAGATTGACGCCGGTTCATACTGCCAACGCTTCCAGGAGATCATCGGCGCACCCAGGAAGATCGGCGCGATTTTCCTTTTCGACGGCTGTTCTCTCAAGGCTAGCAGGATCAACTACAACGCTCTGCCTGGTTGCGCCCTGACTCACCGGGACATGGCAGGCCTGGAAGACTTGTTCGCCACGCAACCGGGTTGGGCTGCTGGGAGATAGGGCGAACAGCAGGTTCGCCCCTACGGCACAGTCGAGGCGGCTACGTCCCACCACGAACGGCAGCACACTCATAAGATGTGGCGTGCACAGGTTGAAAACCTGTGGTACCATGGGAATCGGCGGGTAGGGGCGGAGCGCTGCTCCGCCCGCTGTGTTTGCCGTAGGGGCGGTTCGCGAACCGCCCCTACAATTGGGTGGGGGGTCAGGCGGGCTCGCGCATTCCCTCGCGAAGGCGCGCGAGCGCCCGATGCTGCAAGCGCGAGACGTGCATCTGCGATATGTGCAGCCTTCTTGCTACATCGGTTTGAGACAGCCCCGCAAAGAAGCGCAACTTGATGATCGCCCGCTCGCGGGGCGAAAGGCGCTCGAGCGCTTGCTCGATCCTCTGGCGCAGTTCCGCCGATTCCAGCAGGCTGTCGGCGGCGCCCACGTACTCGCCCAGGCTGACGCCTTCATCCTGTTCCTGGGAAGCGAGTTCGGTGTCGAGCGAGGTCAACTCGTACATGTGCCCGAGTTCGAGGGCCTCGTGAGTCTCTTCTTCGGTGGCGTTTATTGTGTGGGCGATTTCGGCGATGGTGGGGGAGCGGTTCAGCCTTTGCTGCAGCGAGTCAACAGCCTTGGTGGCCTGCTGGTTTATCTCCTGCAGCCGCCTGGGGACGCGTATCGCCCAGCCCCGATCGCGGAAGTAGCGCTTGATTTCCCCCACGATGGTCGGGGTGGCATAGGTGACGAAGCGAGTGCCCCGGGAGGGGTCGAACCGGTCAACGGCGTTTAGCAGCCCCAGGCTGCCGACCTGGATCAGGTCCTCGAGGGGCTCTCCGCGGTTGCTGAACTTGCGCGCCAGGTAGCGCACGAGTTTCATATGCTCCGCGATCAGGCGCTCGCGCAGGTCGGGATCGCCCGTCTTGCGGAGTTCCGCGAAGAGGGCCTCAACGCGGCCCGCCGGCTGTTGGGCCACAGGGGCAGCAGGATTTTGCCCGGCCAACGTATTCTCCCCGCCTCATCTGGCGAGCCGTTTGACCATGCGCACCGTGGTCCCCGACGGCCCGGGCTCCCAAGTCAACTCGTCCATCAGAGCCTGGATGAGCAGCAGACCGTAGCCGGACTCTGGCAGGTCATCGGGAGCCTGCTGCGCAGCGGGCTTCTCCGGAGGGGGGTGGACGCCGGGGTCGCACACGATGACCACCAGTTGGTGCTGTTCGAGGCAGCACGTGATGGTTATCTCATTCGGGTGCCCTTCGGGAACCACAGCGTGCTCGATAGCATTGTTGCAGGCTTCGGCCACAGCAAGCTTGATGTCATCCAGGACATCGAATCCGAAGTCCATCTTGCTGGCGACCGCACCCACCGCCATGCGCACAACGCTCACGTACTCCGGTTTGCGCGGAATGCGAACCTCTACCTTTGGGCCTAGCAGTGTTCTCATGAGGCAATACCCCCCTCCGCTTGATCTCCCGTCATGGCTTGTTCCACGCTGGAGTATATCTCAAACACCTTATCTACCCCCGTGATGCTGAAAACTCTCCGCACTTTGGGCACCAGGCCGGCCAGCTTCACGTCGCCGCCGACCTCCCTGGCGTGCTTGAGGGAGCCTATCAGGACGCCCAGGCCGGTGCTGTCCATATAGGTTGCCCCGGACAAGTCGAGGATCACGGTTTTCGCCTGATCAATCACCTGGACCAGGACCTCCTTCAGCCGGGGGGCGGTCGCAAGATCAACCTCGCCCGCGATGGCCACGACCGCGGGAGGGCCGGGCTGCGTGATCTGGATCACAAACTTGGCGCTGGTGCCTCGCGATTCGCCTGCCATCACATATCCTCCTGGCCGCGCAGGCGCCGGTGAAGTTCCTCTGATTTTTCGGCGGCAGCCTGTTTCCCGGCCTGCACTGCCTCTTCCATCAGACCGCGCTGATTCTCGAGCAGCTCCCTCACGCGCTCACCCAGGCGATCGGTCCGCTGCTTGAGCCGCTCGGCAGCATCAAAAAGGTACTCCCGCGTCTGGCCGCCATAGCGCGGTGCCAGCAGGACGGCGGCGGCAGCGCCGATCGCCGCCCCGGCCAGGACGCCGCCCACAAGCAGCCACCAGTTGCGTTCCTGTTCTTCCACCTCGTGTCCCTCAGGACAGAACGCCCGCTCGTTGCTTTTCCACCAAGCGGCAGCCAACACCTTCCAGCGAGGATGACCTTATGACGCCGCCGCCCAGCACCATGTCGCCGCTGTAGAACACCGCTGCCTGACCCGCGGTCGGAGCGCGCTGCGGCTGGTCGAAAGCGGCCCTGATGCTTTTCTCGCCCACGGGCTCGATAGTGCACGGTGCTGCCCGCGCATTGTATCTCAACTGCCCCAGCGCTCTGAGCGGTTTATCGAGGGCCGCCAGTGCCACGAAGTTGAACTCATCCACCAGGATGTCCGCGGCGTATGTATCCTGCTCTTCCCCCACAACAACAGTCCGGCGATCCGGGTCCAGGGCGATGACATAAAGCGGCTTCCCGGAGGCAAGCCCGAGGCCGTGTCTCTGGCCAATGGTGAAAAAGGCAATGCCCGGATGGGTGCCCAGCGCCCTGCCCGCTCTGTCAACGACCGGCCCCGGCTGCGCGGCCTCGGGAGCGAAACGGCGCAGGAACTCCGCGTGGCCGCCTGCGGGTACGAAGCAGGTGTCCTGGCTTTCCCTCTTTTCGGCAACCGGCAGGCCAAGGGAAGCAGCCCTGGCGCGCACCTGAGTCTTGGTGAGCGCGCCCACGGGGAACAAAGCCCGCTGCAATTGCTCCTGGGTGAGGCAATAGAGGGCGTAGGACTGGTCCTTCGCGGCGTCCGCCCCGCGCATCAGGAGCATGCGGCCGCCCGTGTCATCGGGCTGCACGCGAGCGTAGTGCCCGGTGGCAACCGCCTCGGCGCCCAGCGACAATGCCCGCCGCAGCAGCAGGTCAAACTTGATGCGGCGGTTGCACGCGATGCAGGGGTTCGGTGTTCTGCCCGACAGGTACTCGCGCACAAAGGGCTCCACAACGCACTGCCTGAATTCATCGCGCATGTTGAAGGCATAATGCCGTATGCCCAGGCGCGCAGCCACTTTGCGCGCGTCCTCGATCCCCTGCGGCGAGCAGCAGGAATGAGCGCCTGCGGGCACGTCCCAGATCTGCATCGTGGCGCCGATAACCTCGTGGCCCTGCTCGACCAGCAGCGCGGCCGCGACGCTGCTGTCAACGCCACCACTCATCGCAACCACCACGCGGCTAGTCATCGGCCGGCTCCCGGCCTGGCTGTTCGCGTTGGCCGCGGCGCAGGCTGCGCCACCGCTGCAGGCGGCGCGCGACTTCCTTCTCCAGGCCGTGCTCTGAGGGCTGGTAGTAAGTCTTGCTGGCAGCGCCCTCTGGCATGTACTGCTGTGGGACAAATCCCTCCGGGAAATTGTGCGGGTAGAGGTATCCCTCGCCGTGACCAAGGCGCTGCGCGCCGGGGTAGGCGGTGTCGCGCAGGTGCCTGGGCACGGGAGGCGCGCCTCGCTTCTCGACATCCTCCATCGCGCTGCCGATCGCGGTGATCACCGAATTGCTCTTGGGCGCGGTTGCGATGTAGATGGTGGCCTCGGCGAGCGGGATCCTGGCCTCTGGCAGGCCGACGTATTCGACGGCGTGCGCGGCGGCGGTCGCGACGAGCAGGGCTATCGGGTCCGCCATGCCGACATCCTCGGCGGCATGGACGACGAGGCGGCGGGCGATGAACCTGGGATCCTCGCCGGCCTTGAGCATGCGCGCCAGGTAGTGCAGGGCAGCATCGGGATCGCTGCCGCGCATGCTCTTGATGAAAGCGGAAATGGTGTCGTAGTGGCTGTCCTGGTCCCTGTCATATTCCAGGGCGCGCTTTTGCATGCCCTCCTCAGCAAGGGCGAGCGTGATGACCTTCTTGCCTGCCGAGCGAGCGAGCATCGCTGCGCTTTCCAGGCCGTTGAGCGCGATGCGCGCGTCGCCGTTGCTCATCTCGCTCAAGTGGTGCAGCGCGTCCTCATCGAGCCGCAATCCCGGGCCGCCCAGGCCCCGTTCCTTATCCTCCAGCGCGCGCTGGATGAGCGTTTCGACGTGCTGCTCCGTAAGCGGCTCAAAGGTGAACAGGCGGCAGCGAGAGACGAGCGGCGAGATGATCGAGAAGAACGGGTTCTCGGTGGTGGAGCCGATCAGGATGATGGTGCCGTTCTCGACGTGAGGCAGAAATGCGTCCTGCTGGGCCTTGTTGAAGCGGTGGATCTCGTCAATGAACAGTATGGCCTGCTGGCCGGTCGCGGAACGGCGGCGAGCCGCAGAGGCGATCACGCGGCGCATCTCGGGAAGGCCGGAGGTGACGGCGCTGTAAGGCTCAAAATGCGCGGCGGTGCGGGCGGCGATGATATGGGCAAGGGTGCTCTTGCCGCAGCCGGCCGGGCCCCAGAAGATGCTGCTGGGAATCTGGTCCTGCTCGATCGCCTGGCGCAGGCCCTTGCCGGGGGCAAGCAGGTGCTCCTGACCGAGGAACTCGTCGAGGCTGCGCGGGCGTATGCGCGCCGCGAGCGGCATGTGCGCGGGCGAGCGCATCTCGGGCTTACCAAAAAGGCTGCCCGAGAGCGCCTCCGAAGCACCCGATCGCTTTCGCGCGCTCACACCAGGATTGTAGCACAACAAGACCCCACCCGCCAGCAGTGACCGCTAACAGTCCGCAAGGTGTGGAGTGCGGGAGCTTGCTCCCGCCTTCAAAGCGGCCCTTCAGGGCCACCCTGCCCCTCGAAGAGGGACCCTGAAGGGCCCCTGTTCTCGGGGTCCTGAAGGGAGGTGACCCTTCAGGATCGCCGAAGGGCGGCGGCTCGCCGCCGCACTCCATAAGAGGCTGCGTGCGAGAGGGATAGGGGAGCAAACCCCGAACCATCTCCTCACGGTTGATGCGAGGAGGGAATCATGGCGACGGGGTTTGCGGTGATCGGGGCGGGGACGTGGGGCCAGAGTCATGCCAAGGTCTATGCCGAGCACCCCGATGCTCGCTTGATGTGGGTCTGCGACACCTATCTCGAGCGCGCCAGGCAGGTCGCCGCGCTCTACGAGGCCCAGGCATTCACAAACAACTACCGGGAGGTGCTCGCGGACCCCTCCGTGGCCGCCGTGTCGGTGGCCACGCCCGACTTCGCGCACTCTGAGATCGTGATCGCAGCGGCCCGGGCCGGCAAGCACGTGCTGTGCGAGAAGCCGCTGGCTACCACCGAGGCCGAGTGCCTGGCGATGATCGAGGCGGCGAAGAAGGCCGGCGTGAAACTGATGACCGGGTTCCACAACCGCTTCAGCCCTCCGGTGTTCCAGGCGAAGCAGGCGCTGCAGGATGGCGAGTTGGGGGACATCCTCTACATCTACTACCGGCTCTCCGACACGATCTTCGTGCCCACCAAGATGCTTTCGTGGGCCAGCAAGTCGAGCGTGCTGTGGTTCATCGGCAGCCACGTGATAGACACCTGCTGCTGGCTGGTTGACAAGCCCGTGCGCAGGGTTCACGGCATCAGCCGATCGCGCGTGCTGAAGGGAATGGGCATTGACACCCCGGACTTCTACTCCAGCACCCTGGAGTTCGAGGGCGGGGCGGTTGCGGTGATGGAAAACTGCTGGGTGCTGCCGGAAACGCTGCCCACGATCGTTGATGTCAAGGCGGAGATCGTCGGCACGAAGGGCGCCATTTTCATGGATACCTCCAGCCACCGCACAATCCAGAAATACACCCAGCAGAAGTGCTCTTTCCCCGACGTGCTGGTGAACTACCAAGTTCACGGCAAGAGCATGGGCTTCGGGTCCGAGTGCATCCGCCATTTCGCGGACTGCGTGGTGCAAGACCGCCCGCCACTCGCCACGGGGGAGGATGGCCTCAGGGCAGCCCGCATCGTCCTCGTGATCGAGGAGTCCATTCGCCGGGGCGCGCCGGTGGAAATGCCGGCGTAAGGCCCCCCAACCGGCTGCCTGGCGAGCGCCTTTCTGCCTGTGCGGCCAGCAAGAACGCCGCGCCGTACAGCCAGACCTCATCCGCACCCGCACGGGAGGTCAAAAAGGGCGAGCGCTTGCAGCCCCCGATGCGTCTTAGTACATTTGGGACTGGCGGCTTCTGAGGCGGTGGAAGGGCGGGAACGCGGTGCCGGCCACACACGCGGCGTGGGGCAAGCGCCAATGGAATATTGCCAGGCGATGGGTTCGAGGTCTGGGATCACCCAGCGAATTGGAAGCGCTGCTGCGCAGATGTGCACGCGGGCGTCCGTGGGATGAAGAGGCATGGTCGCAATTCGTGCGGCTGTACAAGGACCACATATTCTCTCTGGCGCACCGCATGCTGGGGAATTGTGAGGATGCTGGGGATGTAGTGGTTGAGGTTTTCAAGCGCATGTCTTGTGCTACTTGGCAGACAACCGACCCGATGGCCGTGACGCTGAGAATGGTAAAGATTGCCTGCAGCGTGTGTTTGGATATGCTGCGCAGGCGAAAAGTGCGGAACTGCGAACTGCACCCCTCCCTGCTGCTGGATGAGCCGCCTGTTAGCGTCGAGGAGCTGGCCATTGCACGTTCTGATCCGCGCTACGAAGTGAAGATTGAAGCGGCCCTGCGGCGGCTGTCACCGAAGCGCCGGATGGTAGTCCTGCTGTGCTGGGTGATCGGGCTTACGCCGAGAGAGGCCGCCGCCGCGCTGGTGATGACGCCGCCCGCGGTGAGAAGGCTGCTGAGCGAGGCAAGGAAGCAGCTGCGCGATTGGCTCAGGCCTGACCCCCTCTCCGGAATGTGAAATTGAACCGTGCTGCCTGCGAGAGAATCATTTTATTGCTGCCCGACTACCTGGCTGCGGCCCTATGCGGCCGCAGGGCGCGCTCACTGGAGCGACATCTCGCTGCATGCGCGCACTGTCAGCGAGAAGTTCATTCGCTTCGCAGGCTGGAGGCGGCTCTTTCGAAGGTGGCAGAGTACAGGGCTCCGCCGGGCCTGGAACAGAGGGTGATGAGCGCGGTAGCGGCAGCTCGGCATCGGAGGGAACGGAACTCGGGGGCCGAGACCGCAACGTTTGCGGTGGCCTGTGCAGCCGGGCCGGCTATTCCAGCGCTGTTATTCGCGTTTCCCACCGCTATTGCGCTGTGGTTGCCTGCATCCGTTGCAGCCTCAATCGTGATAAGGAAATACTGGCCGGGGCGCAAAGCACAGGCGGAGGGATAACGATGGCGACTCCAATAGGGCTAAGCCGAGCAATCCTGGCGGTCGCAGCCATCATCGCCGGGCTCGTGGCACTGATCTCCCTGGCGGGACTTGGGTGGAACTGGAGGGCAGGCCTTTCCAGTGGAAAGGTTGGGCTGGCTCCGCCACTCTTGGCGGAGCAACTCAAGGGACACGTGTCTCGCGACGGCGTGGACGAGCGGGGGCAGCGGTTTCTCGAACGATACATGGCACTCAGCCGCGCGCAAGTCGCTGCCGTGGCCGTGACCGACGGCAAGGTCGTGTGGTGTTCACCGCCTCGAGCTGGAGGGACATATCCACTTAGGGGCGCGCGCGGCGCCACCCTGCTGACCTGGATGCGCGCCCAGAGCGTGCCGCTGAGCACCCTCTCGGGACAGGCCGTCGGCTACCTATGGGTGGCCGGCTCTCACTGGAGCGCGACGCCCCGGCTGCAGTGGGTGGCGCTGGCGGCCTTAGTGGCATACTGGGTCTTGCTGCCCTCGTGGGTATTCGTGGACGCGCGGCAGCGCGCGTGCGCGGCACTTGCGTTCGGCCTGTTCACAGTGATGACAAACCTCATCGGCTGGGCAACCTACCTGGTGCTGCGGCCGCAGCACGAGACCAGGTGCGCACGCTGCGGCGAGAGCGTCTCGGACGCAGTCCGATTCTGCCCTTGGTGCGGACAAGCGCAGCCCACGGGCTGCACCAAGCCGCGGTGCTCGTCCGACCAGGGAGCCGCGTTGGACGGGTCTCGGTGAGCAATACTGGGCCGCGACGATGACTGCTAGCATCGCGCGCGTTATGGGGTGCGGGCCTTCGCCCGCCGTAGGGATTTTGCCCGCAGGCGGAAGCCTGCTCCCGCTTTGCAAAGCAGCCCTTCAGGGCCACCCTGAGGGCGGCCTGTCAGGCTCGCCCGAACGGGCGGCGGCTTTGCCGCCGCACTCCACGGTCGCAGTCGCTAACTGGGCGCGGGGTTTCCCGACCCCGCGGACACGCGTCTTCGGGAGAAGCCACGCCCAGCAAACTGGCCCGGCCGACGGATTCCTCCCGCCGGGCGTTAACGATTACTCACCGTGGGCGCTCTTGACAACAGGGATGATTGTGATAGACTTTGCTTAGGATCGGGAGCGGAACTAGCTCAGCTGGTAGAGCATCGGCTTCCCAAGCCGAGGGTCGCGGGTTCGAGTCCCGTGTTCCGCTCCAGTTTCGTTGCGTGGACCCGGCGGGGTCGCCAAGTGGTAAGGCAAGGGTCTGCAAAACCCTCATGCACCGGTTCGATTCCGGTCCCCGCCTCTCATTGCGGCTGGCAACGTACGCCTGAGACAGCATCCCCGCCAAGGAAGTCTGCTACGATCCCGACCGTTCAGCAGTCCCCCTCACGCTGATAGAGCCCGACGACCTCGTGGATCTCCTGATCCAGTGCTCCAGAAACATGGACACCGACGCCCGCGCCCTCCTGTCCCCTCCTCAGCTTCTCCTGGCCCGCCACGATTCCGAACGGCGGCCACGGCTTTGACGGCCACCGCAACCGGGCCTCTGAAGATGCTCTGAGGCAGGCCCTCGCCTTTCTGGAAGCACACGTGCGCTGACCCGCAGGTAGCCCCAAGGGCAGGACGGCCGAGGAGGAGGTCGTCGAGGAAGCCCAGGCAAGGGGATGAATGGGTTTGCTGCGGAGGAACGAGCGATCGGCCCGCTCCTTGCGGGCCAGGCTGCAGGACACCGCGGCCCCCCGCCGAAAAGAAACGCAGGCACTTGCTAAGGAGGGGAAGATGTTCAGAACACGCTCTCTGATTCTCTCGCTCATTACCGCCGCGGCGCTCGCCGCTCTCGCGGCTCAACCTGGCCTCGCCGGCACGACCGAGCGCGTCAGCGTGTCGAGCGCTGGGGAGCAAGGGAACAGTGGCTCCACCTACCCCGCCGTCAGCGCGGACGGCAGGTTCGTCGCGTTCGATTCCTGGGCCAGCAACCTCGTGCCTGGGGACACGAACGACTGGGGGGACGTCTTCGTTCGCGACAGAGTGACCGGGACCACCGAGCGCTTCAGCACGAACGACATCCCCTTCGATCTAGGCATCAGCACGGACGGCAGGTTCGTGACATTCACCTCCGGGGCCAGCAACCTCGTGCCGGGGGACACCAACGGCCTGGTGGACGTGTTCGTTCGCGACCGGCTAACCGGGACCACCGAGCGCGTCTCGGTCTCCGACTCTGAGGAGCAGGCGAATGGCGCCTCTTACGGGTTCTCCATCAGCGCGGACGGCAAATTCGTCTCCTTCGGGTCACTCGCCGACAACCTCGTGCCTGGGGACACGAACGGGTGGTGTGACGTCTTCGTTCGCGACAGGGCTGCCGGAACCACCGAGCGCGTGAGCGTATCGAGCGCTGAGGAGCAAGGGAACTGGGACTCTGACGTAACCGCCATCAGCGCGGACGGCAAGTTCGTGGCATTCCAATCCCGGGCAACCAACCTCGTGCCGGGAGACACGAACATCTACGGGAGTACGGACGTTTTTGTTCGCGACACGATTGCTGGGACCACCGAGCGCGTCAGCGTCTCAAGCACCGGCGAGCAGGGGAACAATGGGTCAAGGGTCGGGGCCATCAGCGCGGACGGCCGGTTCGTCGCCTTCGACTCCTCGGCTGACAACCTGGTGCCGGAGGACACGAACGGCATGCAAGACGTTTTTGTTCGCGACAGGATTGCTCGGACCACCGAGCGCGTTTCCGTTTCAAGCGCTGGCGCCCAGGGGGATTTTGCCTCTCAGTGGCTGATCTGCATCAGCGCCGACGGCAGGTTCGTCGCCTTCTCCTCCTGGGCCGACAACCTCGTGCCGGGGGACACGAACGGCGCACCGGACGATTTCGTTCGCGACAGGCTGACTGAGACCACCGAGCGCGTTTCCGTTTCAAGCGCTGGCGCCCAGGCGGATTCTAGCTCGGGCTGGCTCTCCATCAGCGCCGACGGACGCTTTGTGGCATTCGAATCCCTCGCAAGCAACCTGGTGCCGGGGGACACAAACGGCTACTGGGACATCTTCGTTCGCGACCGGACGCTGGCGATCAACGGGGATGCCGCGACCACCGATTCGAGATCGGTCGCGCTCTCGATCATCTACGGAAACTGGGTGGAGATGCGGTTCAGAAACGACCCGGGCGCCTGGTCCGCATGGGAGGCGTGCGCGGCCACAAAAGCCTGGACGCTGTTGCCATGCAATGCCACAAAGCGCGTTTACGTGCAGTTCCGCGATGCGGCGCATGTGGAGTCAGCGACCTCATACGATGAGATAGTGCTGCAGGCTGCACCCCCCGTCGGGCTCAGCATCACCATCAACGGCGGCGCGGCCTGCGCGGACTCGGCGGACGTTACGTTGACCGTGGCGGCGACCGGAGCAGCCGAGATGAGGTTCCGAAACGAGACGGGCGCCTGGTCCGCGTGGGAGCCGTTCGCGACCACGAAGGCGTGGACGCTGTCTGCCAGCCGGGGCACCAAGACGGTTGGCTTCCAGGTGGGCGATGGCTGCGGAAACACAGCCGCCGAGCTCACGGACACCATCGTGCGGCCCACGTTCGACGATGTGCAGTGCGCAAGTTCTCAGCGCCCGTTCGTCGAGGCCCTCGCGCGGGCAGGCATCACCCGCGGCTGCTCGGCATCCCCGCCGCTCTTCTGCCCGTACGCGAATGTAACCAGGGCGCAGATGGCCGCTCTGGTCTGCCGCGCCGCAGGCAAACAGCCGCTCGACCGCGACGTGCCCACCTTCGCCGACGTTCCGAAGACTCACTGGGCCTACGGCTACGTTGAGCGGCTCGCGGACCCGGCATCCTGGGGAGGCAATGCGCCGACGAGCGGGTGCCGCGCGTGGGGTACAGCCAGACACTTCTGCCCGAATGACCCGGTTACTCGCGAGCAAATGGCCAAGTGCCTGTGCATCGCAGCGGGCAAGTCGCCCATGGCGTCATGCTCGGGCGTCTTCGCGGACGTTTACTCGGCCGGTTGGGCCTGTGCCTGGATAGAGCGCCTCGCAGACCCCGGTTCGTGGGGAGGCGCGACCGTTACGAGCGGATGCGCGTGCCCGGCAGGTTACCCGCTTGGCGCGAAATGCTACTGCCCGAAGTCAGCCGTGACCCGCGCCCAGATGGCGAAATTCCTCTGTCTCGCGTTCGGCATTCTCTACTGAATTGGCAAGACGCTGGGGCTGGGAGCGAGGAACGCGAACAATAGCACTTGGAGACGGCGGCTGGGTGTTGGCCAATGCTGACGGTGACGACATGCTGATCGGGTGCAAACTGAATAGGTAGTCGAGCTCTGCTCAGTCGGCAGGAGTCCTCGAGATCCAGGAGAATTTCGACGAAGGTTAGATCATGTCACCGGGCTCGGCGCGGCTGCGCGCCGTGAGCTGTTGATAGTTGTTGAGGGAGGGTAGCATGCCCAAACGATGGCCTGTGTTGTCCACGCTGTTCATCTTCATGGTGACAGGGCTTGCGGCTGCGCCGGTTCTTGCCGGCAGGGTGTACGTGCCGGGCAAGGCATTGATTACCTCGGACGTATTCCCCGATGTGGACGGGGAAGAGGGATACGGGCACCGAGACACGCTCCAATTGAGGCAGTGTTACCCTGACGGGGCCCATCTCGGGCAGTGCGATCCTACCCTGGTGCAGTCGAGCGCTGCAGCCTATGCTCTAGTGTGGAACGAGAGCGTGGGAGACCCCGGCACCTGGGTTGATTTCAAGTTTCTGGTTCGCGGGGTCTCGGCGTTCGAAGAGCCCTTCGAGTTGACCTGCGGCTGCAACTTGAACCCAGGGGTCTGCTGCTTCAGCCAGCGGGCCCAAGTGGAGGCCTGGGACTGGGGCGAGAGCCGCTGGGAGCCCCTAGGACGGTGCGCAGCGTGCGACTATTACGACACAGCTGCAGATGAGCTCCTGAACGGCTTCTACGCGGCGCCGTCATACGCCAAACCGCTGGGCGCGGGGTCGTATCTTGCAGTCGTCAGGATCAAGTGGTTGATCCAGGAGTGCAAGAGTGACTGGTGGGAGCGCGTAGCAAACACGTTCCACATCCATTACGTTGGGGTGTCGTGGCTCCTGCTGCCCAACTTGGTTGTGGAGAACGTCGAAGGACCCAGCGCTGCCGTGCCTGGGCAAACCGTGCGGGTGAGGGTAACAACTCGCAATGCCGGGTCCGCCAACGCTGGGCCCAGCCACACCAGGGTCTTATTGTGTGCGCGTCTAGTTGATTGCAGCGAGTGCTACGCTCCAGCGTGGGAGGTGGCAAGAGTCGCAGTTCCGGCGCTAGCCCCGGACGCGCGCTACACGCAGGAGGTATCATGGACTGTTCCCACTGGCGTTGCCTCGGGAACCTACTATTGGAATGCGCGCGCGGATGCCGACGACGAGGTGGACGAGGGCACCTTGGGAGAGTGGGGTGGCGGCTGCGGAAACGCCGTCGTGGTGGCGCCTTGCACGCTCTCGCCGGAGCGGGTTACGTTCAAGCCATGCAAGGGCGAAAGCGCGGAGTTTACCTACTGCATCAGTGACAAGGCGCTCGTGAAGCTGACAGTTCGCGACGTGAATTGGCAGTGGGTCCGAGGCCTTGTGTGGGATTGGAAGGATCCCGGGTGCTACACCGTCCAGTGGAACGGACGCGACCAGCAAGGGAACCTGGTGCCAGAGGGGTGGTATCGTGCTTGTCTCTCGGTGAAGAATGCCGCAGGTCAGACGTGCAATAAGACCGCATTCATTAAGGTCGAGTGCGACCCGCCGAGTTGTGCAATAGACTCAATGTGCAGCACTTTCCGACCCCAGGCAGGTGAAACGTGCCGCATCGTGTACCACTTCAACGACGACGGCGCAGCAACATGCAAGGTGAAGCTTAGCATCTACAGGTACGAAGACTCCGCCCTGGTGCGCGATCTCATCGTGGATTGGAAGACACCGGGCGCGTATGCTGTCGACTGGAATGGGCGAGACGCGAGCGGCAACCTTTCTCCCGCCGGCTACTACCTGGCTTATCTGGTCGTGTGGGACCAGGCTGGCCTGCGTTGCATATCGAGCAAGTGCTGCTTTCGAGTGATACGGCCTTGATTGTAGGCCGCCTGTGCCGGGTGCTGCGCGAAGGCAAACGTAACCAGTGGCCAGATGGCGAAATTGCTAGTCCTCGCCTTCGGAATCCCGTCCCAAGGACAATCCTACCCGTATTCCCGCGCGTTGTCGGGCATTGAGAAGAGAACCTTCGCGTCTCGAAGGTGGGCGGACAAGGCCTCGATCTCGTCGTCGCCCGGCTTTAGCGGCAAGGGAATCTGGCCCCCCTCCACCACCGAACGGCACATAGCCATCACTATCTCGAAGCCTTTGTACGCACTTTCTCCATTGCAGGGGTGCACCTTTTCGGGCGAGTCCAGCCAGTCCGCCATTTGCTGAACATAGGGCCTCATGTCGTGATCGTAGTCCATGCTGCCCGGCCCAGAGATTACGCCCCCCGAATCGCGGGTGATGGCGCGCCAGCCGCCGCCGGTGAGCACCTCGGCAAAGCCCCCGGTTCCCTGGGCCCCGATGCGGTTCTTTCGCCACCAGTACTCAACCTCGGGCACGTCGGGCGCCCCGGCGCCGACTTCGAGGATACCGCGCACCCCATTGGCGAACTGGATGAAGCCGGCGATGTAGTCGGGCGAGGCGTGCTTGTCGGCGAGTTTGCCTCGCCCTGCTGCCTGGGCCATCACCCATTCGGCTTCCGCTTCCTCATTGAACCAGCGCATGTAGTCCACCAGATGAGTTGCCATGTGCATCATCCAGCCGGTGGCGGTGCCATAGACAGTGTGCACGCGGCCCAGGGCGCCGCTGGAGATGATCTGCTTTACACGCTGGTAGTGTTCTCCGTAGCGGTGCTGGTGGCTGACCACCGTCTTCACTTGCGCCCCGCGAACGAGGCGCATTATCTCGAGCGCCTCGTTGGTTGACATGGCTATTGGCTTCTCGTAGGCGATCAGGCTGGCGCCGCATTGCACCCCCACCTCGATCAACTCCAGGCGCACGTCGGGCAGCGTACAGAAGCAGAACACATGGGGCTTCAGTTCCCGGCAGAGGGCCGCAGCATCGCTGCTCGCCCTGGGATTGCCCAGTTTTGGCGCCGCTGCCTCGAGCCGGGACTGGTCCAGGTCGCAGATGCCGGCCAGTTCGAACCGACGGTTCCCGTGGAATGCCTGCGCGTGGTGGCTGCCGCGCTTGCCCATCCCCGCCACGACCACCCTGTATGTAGCGCTCATCTTCGCGTCCCTCCCGCCGGGAGTTTCCAACCGTTGGCCCCACAGCCTGCCCGGGAGCAAGGGGGCTTCGCACCACCAACGGCCGGATCAGGTATGTGGCATCCCATCCTCAACTCTGTCCTCTGTCCCACTCGATGACCTTTCCGATGACGTAATCAACCTCTTCCTGGGTCAGTTCCGGGAACATGGGCAGGGAGGCACAGCGAGCCGCGTTTCGCTCGCTGTTCGGCAAGCGCGGCTTGGGGTCGGCGTCCTTGCCCCACGGATACCCTGCCTGCTTGTGAATCGCTATCGGATAGTGGCACTTGGCGTCCACGCCCTCGTCGTTCAGGAACTGGAGCAACCTATCGCGTTTGTCGTGTTCCACCGCGTACAGGTGATAAACATGCCGATAGCCGGGCTTTGCATACGGCAGTTCCAGGCTGGTGCTCGCAAGGCCCTCGTCGTACTGCGCGGCGATTTCGCGGCGGCCCTCGTTCCAGGAGGTTATGTGCGGCAGTTTCACGCTCAGGATTGCGGCGTGAAGGTCGTCCAGGCGGCTATTGAACCCGAACGAATGGGCCGACCGCTCGAGGGACCCGTGGTTGCGCAGCCGCCTCACTTCCCGCGCAACGTCATCGCGGTTGGTCACCACTGCACCCGCGTCGCCCGGCACCCCCAGGTTCTTGTGCGCGATGAAACTGAGGCCGACCGCATCGCTCAACTCGCCAATCCGGAAGCCGTCGCCCGCGGCATCAATGGCCTGCGCGCAGTCCTCGATCACGAGCAGGTTATGCTTCCTGGCAATCTCGGAGATTGCAGCCATGTCCGCCAGTTGCCCGTAGAGATGCACGGGCACGATGGCCTTGGTTCGAGGGGTGACGGCTGCTTCGATCTTGCCCGGATCAATGTTCTTGGTCCTGGGGTCGGTGTCCACGAACACGGCCTTCGCGCCCGCAATCCAGATTGCTTCGGCGGTGGCGAAGAACGTGTTCGCGACCGTGATTACCTCGTCACCTGGGCCGATGCCAAGTGCCATCATCGCCAGCCAGAGGGCGTCGGTTCCCGAGTTCACGCCTATTGCGTGCTTCATCCCGGAAAACGCGGCCAGTTGGCTCTCGAACCTGGCAACCGCAGGCCCCAGTATGTAGGACCCGCTCTCAAGCACCTCCCGCACGGCGCTGTCTATCTCATCCCTCAGGTTGTGGTACTGCCTGACATGTCCATAGAATCCCACCTGCATCTTGGTCTACCTCCTCCTTCGCTGTGGGCTGCGGCGCAATGCTGCAAAGCACGTCGTTCGCAGGCGCCGCCCGCCCGTCCCACCTCGTGCCACCTAACTACGGCACGCGGCGGAGAGTTCCTGTCCGTTGGCGTCAAACAGCAAGAGAACGATTGACCGGTCGTTTCTCTAGTGTTAAGATATGCTACGGCCATGCGCTGGTCGTGCTGCCAATTCTCGCTCGCTGAGCGGAAATGAGGGATCTCGCAATGCGCTCTCTTCTTCGAGGGCTCCTGTTAGTTGGGCTGCTGGGTCTCGCGGTACCCGCGTGGGCTAAGAAGGCGCCAGATGATTCGGTCAGCCCCGCTAATGCCGGGATCGTACAGTCGCACCGTGCTGCACCCGCTCTGTCCAAGCCTGATATCAAAGTGATTCCGGGAGCGGCTGTTCACTTCGATCGGGCCACCGGCCTGCTTCGGAAACTCGCTTCTCCAGGGCTAGCCGCGCAGGCAAGGATCCCTGGCCCCGCGGCGGAAGCTTTCCTGAGAGCGAACCACCGACTCCTCGGCCTGGCCGCGGACCTCTCTGATCTGTCACTGCTCTCCAGCCAATCCAGCCGGGGCGGATTCCACGTTCGCTATCAGCAAGTGGTGGATGGCGTGCCCGTTTGGGAGGCGCAAGTCGCCGTCCATCTCAGTAGGGACTTGCGTATCCAACTGGTGCAGAGCGGCGTCATGCCGATCGCTAAGCCGCCGACGGCGAGGCCGAGGCTCGATTCGAACGCGGCCGTCGCCATAGCCCAGGCTGCCATAGGCATCAGCGGCAATCTCAGGGCGGCCGCGAGCGCAGGCCTGGTGGTCTATGCGGATGGGCCGCCTGCACGTCTCTGCTGGCGAGCACTCGTTCCTGCCTGGCAACCCCTTGGTGACTGGGAGGTGCTTGTTGACGCGGTTAGTGGCCAAGCATTCTTGGCGCGGAATCTGCTCAAGTTCGTCAACGGGTCCGGCATGGTGTTCGACCCCAACCCTATCTCGACGTCACGCAATTGCACGCTGACGGACAACAGGGATGCCGACTACGCTGCCCTCAACGACCAGCGCGTGAGTCGCACGCTTCTTGGCCTGGACGGCTCGGGGTACCTGGTCGGGCCATATGTCACCACCTCGCCGACGCGGCGTCGGGCATACGAGCCGAGTTTTATCTACAACTATACCAGGGCAGATGACCGCTTCGAGCAGGTGATGGCCTATTACCACATTGACGTCTGCCAGCGTTACCTCCAGTCGCTGGGCTTTAGCAACGTCAACAACCGGGCCCAGCCGGTGGACGCGGACGGCACCCGCCAGGACAATTCGTGGTACAGCCCAGCGACAGGGATCATCACCTATGGCACGGGCGGTGTGGATGACGCCGAAGACGCCGACGTTATCATGCACGAATACGGCCATGCCATTCAGGACAACCAGGTCCCCGGTTTTGGCGCCACCGAGGAGGGCGGTGCTATTGGGGAGGGCTTCGGCGACTATCTTGCCGCGACCCGATATGCTGAAGTCAATTGGGCGTGGCGCGCCTACATAGCCGAGTGGGACGCAACGTCATACAACCCCGGCTGCCCGGCTTACCTTCGCCGCGTGGACAGTACAAAGCACTATCCGGAGGACATGGTCGGGGAGGTGCACGCCGACGGCGAAATCTGGTCGGCGTGCTTATGGCAGATGCGAGAAGCGCTGGGCGCCGCTGCCGCGGACAAGATCATAATCGAGAGCCATTTCTACCTGACGCCCACTTCACAGTTCCGGGATGGGGCAGAGGCCATCATTCTGGCGGACCAGAACCTGAATGGCGGCGCCAATGAGGCGGTGATTCGCGAGATCTTCAGCGATCGGGGCATCCTCGTTGAACTTACCGATGCCGCCAGCATTGCTGTGGCGCACGCCCGGCCGTCGGATCTCAAAGTGTGGCTCGGCGTCGTGGGCAACCCCTTCACGCCGCTGCTGGTCTCGAACCGACAATCGGAGACCGAATGGATTGTTCCCTTGGGCGCCTATAGCGCATATCTGCCCCCCAGCGCTGGCCATCGGTGGTATGTGCGCGTCGAAGACTTCGCGCGCCGGCGCGTCGGCGAGATCACGGAGTTCCGCATAAACTGGGCTGGCACAGACTACGTGTCCAGCGATCCGCCGGTAGCAATCCCGGACGTTGGCGGCGGCCCAGCCTACGCGTATATTCCTTAGCAGCCTCGCGGCGTGGGTATCGCCGGCCTCGGCGTGCCGTCCGAGGCAAGGGTCGGCCTCATCCAGCACCCAACGAAGGTGGCGCCTCTACTCGCCGATCACCTTCACCAATACGCGCTTCCTTCTGCGACCGTCGAACTCCCCATAGAAGATTTGCTCCCACGGGCCCAGGTCCAGGCGGCCATCGGTTACTGCCACCACGACTTCCCGCCCCATGATCTGGCGCTTCAAGTGAGCATCCGCATTGTCCTCACCGGTGGCGTTGTGGCGGTAGTGAGAGACAGGTGCATGTGGCGCCAATCTCTCCAACCACTCCTCATAATCCCGATGAAGCCCTGGTTCGTCGTCGTTTATGAAGACCGAGGCCGTGATGTGCATTGCGTTTACCAGAACCAGCCCGTCGGCAACGCCGCTCTGCTTGACGGTCTCCTCGACCTGCGGAGTGATGTTGATGAATGCCCGCCGCGTGGGGACCTCGAACCACAGCTCTCTCCGGTGACTCTTCATAGTGTCTTCTCCTGCAAGTTCGTTACTCTACTCGCACCTACACGCATTATCCTGCCGCAAGTCAACGGCGGACGAGGCCGCCCAGCCACGCGTGCTGCACCGTTGGCTTCCGGCATGCCACCCTAGTTGTGCAAGCCCGTGGTTCGCATGGCTGGCACGGCGCGCTGGCTACGGGCGCACGGAGAACTCGACCCAGCCGAACGTGATGTCCTTCTGCGCCGCCACCTCGATCAGATTGTAGCCCCGGTTCATCGCGGCAAGCGGCACCCCAAATCCGTACACCTTGAACTCGGGTTTCGGTTGGGGAAGGTCGCAGGGGCCGATGAACCGGCAGGGCGTCCCGTTGACTCGCACCTGCAGCGTTCGCTCGTCTATCCCGGCGTCATCAACGATGCCCAGGCCAGCGATGACCTCGCCGGACTGCGGCTTTGGCCCGGTGTGGATGCGAAATGCGGTCCAGCCGTTCGCTGAGCAACGAGCGGGCAGAGGGATGGCGCGCGGCTCGCCCGGCGCCCATGTGTCGGCGTAGGTGAGGACATGGCGGCGCGGCTTTCCGGCCAGCGCCTCCAGGCTGCCGAGCTCGCGCAGCAGAGCGTGATAGTGCGGCGGGCGGCCGGCCCCATCATCCATGTAGTTGAAGAGGTAGATGCGGTCGGCGCCGCGGTCGAGCAGGGATGCGGCGGCCCCACGCGCGGTCTCGAGGCTGTTATCCTGGCCCGGACGGCCGGGATACGGACGCAGCAGCACTTCGAGGCCAGCGGCGAGCGTGACGGCGGTGCCCTCCAGGAGCTGCTTCCACGTCTCGACCGGCATGTCAGTCTCGGCGGTGGCCCAGAACGGAGTGATGACGAGCATGTCAACCAGGCGCTGCCGCGCCCACGCCACCGCATCCATACCCAGCCCGACGGAGGTCTGTGGCCGCGATGGGATGCGTGCCCCCAGGTGGATCTTGTGCCCCCGCTTCTTCTCCCACGCATTCAGCAGACGGCGCACCTCGGCGGTGAACGCGGTCAGCAGGGCCGCGCCTTCTGCCTCGTGCCCGGGGCCGAAGTGAAAACCGAACCGCATCCAGTCGAGTTCCAGGCCGTCGAAATCGTAGCGTTCTGCGAGTTCGCGGATGAGCGCCATGTGGTACTGTCGCACCTCCGCCTGCCCGTAGTCGAAGGCGCGGTCGGTCCACTCCGCGAACCTGTAGGGGACCCGGCGCAGATCGGGCCGGGAACGCCAGAACTCGCTGTGAATGTAGCACCGCTCGTCATCCACATTGTGGACGTCGTTCATGCGCATGGAAAGCCACGGGGATATACCCCGCTGGCGGCAGCGGCTAATCCAGTGCGCATAAACGTCAATGCCGTCGTAGTCCAGTTGCCATGCGGTATGAATCCAGTCCCGCGGCACTTTGCGCTCAGCCGGAGGCAGGCTCGCCAGCAGCGGCTGGTCATCCGCGCCCTCGGGATCATATCCGCGCCATATCGGGTCCCACACCTTGCTCGCGAAACTCGTGCGCATGGAGTTGGGGCAGAGCATCAGTTGCTTGACCTGGGTGTCAGCGTACTGGTCAACCCAAGACTCGACCTTCTGCGCGTCCAGGCGCTGGCCGGCGCGCGAGATGAAGTAGTGGCTGTTGTCCTCATTCAGGGCTATCCCGGGCATGCGCGTTCCCCTTTTCGAGATTCTCCGCCTGGACCTATGCGCGCTCGCTGCCCCCAGAGCCTGCCACCAACCGGTGAGCCCTATGCCCAACGCCGTGCCGCCTGCTGCGCGAAGGAACTCCCGCCTGGTGCAGCGCAGCAAACTCTGCGCGCGGTCTTCATGTTCTCTCGGGTGCACAGCGTCCCCTGGTGGCGCGCCCTGGCAAGCGCACAAATGGGGATTCGCTTGGGGTGCGAGACCACCTGCACGGGCCCAGCGCACATGAGACCGGCCTGGCGGACTTCTATTGCACCTTCCCCCAGGGAGGATGGGACGCTCTCGCGCCGAAAACAGCCCCGGCGAATCTTGAGGGCTTGCGAGTGCAGGTCAAGCGCTGAGTATTGGCTTTCAAGGAGACCGTTATGGTGATGCCGCAAAGAGACAAGGCGATAGTGCGAGATCTTGCCAAAAAGGTCGCAGAGATTGCCTCTCTGCCAATCCAAAAGGAAAAGGCCGAACTGTGGCGGCGGCTCAATCGCCTGGATCCGGTGCGGCCGATGGTGATGCTGCAAAACGGCGCGTGGAACGAAACGCTGGACGACAGCGAAGCCCAATGCAGCGATGGTTTTTGCCGCGGACACGAGTTGCACCTCCGCCGCCTTATCTATCAATGGGAACACATGCCCGGTGACATGGTGGTTGATGACACCGTCCACTCCCCGACCATCGTGCGTGACACCGGCTGGGGCCTGGATGTCAAGGCTGTGCGCCCTGATCACTACTTCGGCGCCGCGCACTTCGAACCGTCAATCACGTCGGAAGAGGACATCGGCAGGATCCAAATCCCTCGGATCAGCGTAGATTGGGAAGAAACGGAGCGGTCGTTCCAGCGCCACTGCGAACTGTATGACGGCGTTCTCAAGGTGGAAAGGAGGGGACACTGCTCCTTCTGGTTTGCCATCTTCGATCAATTCATCCAGTGGCGCGGGCTGGACCAGGCTTTCGTTGATATGGTTGATCGCCCCGCGTGGGTGCACCGGGTGCTGGAGCGCATGACCGAAGGGATGCTTCTCCAGCTCGAGGCCCTGGAAGAGCAGAACGCGCTCGGCTTGAACAACGGCAACGTGGGCGTCGGGCCGGGCGGCCTGGGCTTTACTGACGAACTGCCTCAACCGGGATGCGAGGGCACGCACGTTCGCGCCAGAGACCTATGGGGGCACGCGACGACGCAGATCTTCGCGGTCGTCTCCCCGGCGATGCACGAGGAGTTCGCCCTGCAATACGAAAGCCGCTACCTGGAGCGCTTCGGGCTCGCTGGCTACGGGTGCTGCGAGCCACTGCATCGCAAAGTGGACATCATCAAGAAGCACATCCCGAACCTGCGGCGCATCTCCATGAGCCCCTGGGCTGATGTTGAAGCAGGGGCGGAGGCGGTGGGCAAAGACCTCGTTTTCTCGCACAAGCCCAACCCGGCGACTCTGGGCGGCGAAACGTGGGACCCGCACGCAGTCAGGGCGGGCCTGCGCGCCGTGCTAGAGAAGACGCGGGGCTGCGCGGTGGAGATCATCATGAAGGACCTGCACACCTGTCGAAATCAACCGCACCGCATGTGGGATTGGACGCAAATCGCACAAGAGGTCGCGGAAGAATTCGCGTGCTAGCGGCGCCGCCGGCAGGAACGGGTCGCCTCGGCAGGAATACTTCAGGAAGGTGGTGGAAAGTGATGAGAATAGAGCCGCAGACGAACCCGATCTGCAACTCGATTGACGCCTGTGAGTTGGCGCAAGAGCGCGCGAGAGGCGCGATATGGACGCCAGCGATGCATTTGCTGCGTGAGCGAACAGGGGGCGCGAATCACCGCGTGAAACGGTCGTTCACGGTTCTCGCGCTAAGCCCGGTAACCCTTGCCGTGCTGCTGGCATGTTTCTGCTGCGCAGGGGCTGCGGGTGACCGCAAAGCCTCGTCCGGGCAGAAAGACAGTCTGCCCTACGTGCCCCTGCGAAAGCCTGCGAGTAACTCGGTGGTCTTGTTCAACGGGAAGGACTTGAGCAACTGGCGGCAGCCCGACGGCCGCCCTGCAGTCTGGAAGGTCAAGGACGGCGTCATGACCGTTGCGAGGGGCAACATTGTAACGGACGAGACCTTCAGCGACGCATTCATTCATGTCGAATTCAGGGAACCGTACGTGCCAGAGGCCACCGGCCAGGAAAAGGGTAACAGCGGCGTTTATCTGCAAGGCCGCTATGAGATCCAGGTGCTGGATTCCTACGGCATCAAGATTCCCGGCACGGGGGATTGCGGGGCCATGTACGGGCAGTACGCTCCGCTGGTTAACGCCTGCAAGCCGCCGCTCGAGTGGCAGACCTACGACGCGATTTTCCGAGCGCCTCGTGTGGATCAGTCGGGAAGGGTTGTGGAGCGGGCGAGGATCACAGTGCTGCAGAATGGTGTGGTAATCCAGAACAATGTCGAACTGCTGGGCCCCACGGCCGGCCACCTGGACGAGAACGTTGGCAATCCGGGCCCGCTCTTGCTGCAGGACCACGGCAGCCCGATCCAATACCGGAACATCTGGCTGGTGCACCTGCCCCTCAAGGGTTCAGACAAGTATTAGTCGCGCCACAGGCTGCCTCATTCGGCGATAGCGGGACAGACCGGCCGCATCAGGCCGTTGGCGGCGCCGAGTACGGTTTCAAAACTCACAAGGGAGTGCTGGTAATGGCAATGAGAGATTTTCATACACGCTGGCTGTGCACCGCGGTTCTGTGTTGTGTCCTGGCGTGGGGGACGCAGGGCAAAGCCGCAGTAAAGAGCCGCATCACCCCCGGGATGATATCCTGTGAAACCTACAGCCTTGGGGCGCTGTTTGGGCCAGGCAAGCTGACATTGGAAACTGCCCCCGCCCTGATAGCAGAACTGGGCATACCCGGCGTGACGTTCAATGACATGTTCTTCGCGTCGTGGGAGCGCGATTACCTGGACAAGATCAACGCCGCGATGAAAAAACACGCTCGGGTGCCTGTCGCGCTGATAATGGAGGGCAACCTGTCCAACCCGGATGACCGCGCATGGGAACAGCAGATCGCGGAGGACGAGAAGAAGATGCGGGCCGCGGATTACCTCGGCTGTCCCGTGGTGCGCGTTAACGTGGGGGGCACGGGTGACGCTCAGCGGGATGCTACCTACGGGGTGGAGCGCGTAGCAGCAGCCATCAACCGCATGCTCCCACTGGCCAAGCAACTGAATATCCGCGTGACGATTGAGAATCACGGCGGGGTGTCGGCGAGCGCGGAGAACATCTTGCGGATAATCGGCCTAACCGATAGAAAATGGGTGGGGGCGTGCCTCGATTTCGGCAACTGGCCGGATGCCGTTCGCTACCAGTCATGCCGCGCATTAGCGCCCTATACCTATCACGCTCACGCCAAGACGCACGCCTTCGACTCTTCGGGAGAGGAAGCGCGCATGGAGTTCGGCCGCATCCTGGCATATTTGCGGGCGGCGGGATACGACCGAGCGCTCTCCATTGAGTGGGAGGGCGGCGGGGACTCAATCGAGGGCGTGAAGAAGACGCGCGACCTGCTGCTCCGCTACTGGCCCGCGGGCGCGAACACTTTGGCGGACGTCTGGAAGCGTGTCCTGCCCGCCGGCGCTCGTGTGGAGAAACTGGGCGGGGGCTACCAGTTCACCGAAGGACCGGCCTGGGACGGCAAGGGCACCCTGTATTTCAGCGATATACCGGCGGACACGATTTACCGCCTGGGTGCCCAGGGAAAGATCGTCGCATTTCTGCGGCCGAGCGGGAAATCGAACGGCCTAGCGGCGGATAAGGCGGGCAACATTGTGGCCTGCCGCCACGAGGCGCGTGATGTTGTGCGCATCGCCCCCGACGGCCGCGTCACGGTGATCGCTGATTCCTTTGCCGGCAAGCGGCTCAACAGCCCGAACGACTTGGCCATCGCGCAGGATGGCTCGGTATTCTTCACCGACCCGATATATGGCCTAGAGGGTCGGGCTAGCGAGCAAGCGGTGGAGGGCGTTTATCGCATCGCGCCGGACGGAAAAGTCACGCGCGTCATCGAGGACATGGTCAGACCCAATGGCATTGTCATCGGACCCGGAGAGAAAACTCTCTACGTCGCTGATTCGGAGCGCAAGGTGATACGGGCCTATGATCTCGCGCGCGATGGCAGCGCCAGCGGCGGCCGCGACTTCGCTTCGGTCGAAGGGACACCCGACGGTATGGCGATTGACAGCATGGGCAATCTCTATTGCGCAGCAGGGGGTGGGGTCTGGGTATTTGACTACGCGGGGAACAAGTTGGGCGTGGTTCGCATTCCGGAGACGCCGTCGAACTGCGCGTTCGGGGGAGCCGATCTGAGGATGCTGTTCATCACCGCACGCACTTCGCTGTACTGCGTGAGGCTGGGGGTGGCTGGCTGGCACAGTGAGTAAAGGAGTGCAGCGGTTTCTATAAAAGGCGCCGTCAATAGCTCCCCTGCCGGGTTCTTCCCACCTGCGTAGGCGCAGCGCGCCCATAAAGGGGCTGAGTTGGGCACAGTGAGGCGATGACCTTCCGCGCCATCATCATTGGGCTGCTGAGCGCGGGTTTGCTCGGACTCGCAACCCCCTACGCCGATCTCGTCATCCAGGGCTCCGACATGGTGGACAGCCACATGCCGCTCGGGCCCATCACGCTGCTCGTGGTGCTCGTGCTGGTGGTCAACACGGCTCTGCGCCGGGTGAGGCAGCAATGGGCGTTCACGCGTCAGGAGCTGGCGACCATCTACATCATGACGCTGGTCTCGGCTGCCCTTCCCTCCAACGATGCACTGGAGCGCCTTGCACCAGTCATTGCAGGGGCATTTTACTTCCCTCCCCAGGGCACGCTCCAGCCGGTGCTTACCCAATACGTCTCACCGTGGGCCACGATCCGCGATCCGACTGCCATCAAGTACTTCTTCGAGGGTCTGCCCGAAGGCCAGCCGATCCCCTGGGCGCCCTGGGTAGGACTGCTCACTTCCTGGACCATGTTCGGCATGCTGCTGTACGCTCAGTATTACTTCATGGCGATCCTGCTGCGCAGGAGGTGGGTGGACGAGGAAAGGCTCACTTTCCCCTTGGCCCAGGTGCCGCTGACCATCCTTGAGGGGGAGCGGCCTTCAGTCGCGAGTCCTCTGTTCCGCAACTCCATCTTCTGGATAGGGTTCGGGGGCGTATTCGTCCTGCACAGCCTGAACGGCCTCCACTACTATTTCGGCTTTATCCCCGAGATCAAACTGACGGCAATACCCATCGGGCAGAGCCTGCAAAACAGACCATGGGACGCCCTCAAGGACGTCCAGATGTACGTCTATTTCTCAATGATAGGCCTCGCCTATCTGATCAGCGGCGAAGTGGCGATCAGCCTCTGGGGCTTCTACTGGCTCTACCAGATTCAGGGCGTGGTGCTCAGGGCCTACGGCATGGAGATAGGCGGAGCCACCGGCCAGTTCAACGCCCTCACTTTCTGGAGGGGTCAGGAGCTGGGTGGTTTCGTGGCTCTGGGTGCGTTCGTCCTCTGGTCCGCCAGGCACCAGCTTCTCGCCGGCGCGCGCGCATTCTCGAAGCGGGACGAGGCGGATCCCATGGCCCCGGGCTGGGCGGCCGTCGGGGTGGCGCTGACGATGCTCCTGGGGGTGCTCTGGTCCACCGCCGCCGGAATGCAGTGGGGCACGGCGTTGGCGCTGCTGACATCCATCCTGCTAGCCATGCTGTGCCTGGCGCGCCTGACTTGCGCCGGCGGAATTGTTCAAGTGGACGTGCCCTACATGCCCAGCGATGTCATCAACTTCGCTGTCGGGTCGAGGAACCTGACCCCGGGCAGCCAGGTCATCATGCACTTTCAACAGACAGTGTGGTGGACCAACTGGCCGTCGGCCCCGCTGCCATTGTTCATGGACAGCCTGCGCATCTCACAGGGCACCCGTCTTGTGACGCACAGGCTGACCATTGTCATCGCTCTGGCCGCCATGGCCGCAATCGCGGGCGGCTATTTCTCCCAGATGAAGCTCGCCTACACTCACGGGGGCCTGAGCCTCGACTCGAATATCCTCTACCGCATCCCCAACTGGAACATCACGCGCCTGCGCAACGCCGTGGAAACTGGTATCCCGGTTAACAAACTTCACCTCTGGTCCGCTCTGGGTGGGCTCGTCGTCACGAGCGCCCTGATACACCTGCAGCGCAACTATCTGTGGTGGCCCATTAGCCCGCTGGGCTACCTGATGGGATCCAGCACCTCCTTCCAGGCGATCTGGTTCTCGATCCTGATCGGCTGGGCCGCCAGCGCCCTGATGCGCCGCTTCACCGGCCTGCACGGCTACAGCCGCCTGAGGCCCCTCTTCCTGGGCCTGGTATTGGGGGAGTTCGTCACCGCTGGCATCTGGATTGCCATTGACGGTTTTACAGGGGTGAGGATGCACAAGATCTTCCCGGGGGCGTAGCGGGACACGCTGTGCCGGTATGCATGAATGCGTGACCGCCACACAGAGGCTCGCCATGGCGGTCCCGCAGCCGCTGCACGGCCAGCATGCAGGCTGTGGCACGAAAGGTGCGGGAAGGATAACGTGATGATTGATATCCACACACATCTCGGCAAGTGGGGTTTCGCTCGTGAACCGGTGATGGATGAAGCCGAACTGCTGCGGCGCATGGACGAACTCGGCATCGAGAGGGCCGTGATCCTGCCGCTCGGCATGACCCCGGAATGCTTCATGCTCCCTTTCGACACCGACGACGTTCTCGACGTCCACCGCCGCCATCCCGACCGCGTCATCCCTTTCTGCAACCTCGACCCGCGCAGCGGCAACTCGCCGGACGCAGATTTCTCGTGGATCTTCGAGGAGTTCAAGGCCGCCGGCTGCAAGGGGCTCGGTGAACTCACGGCCAACCTCTATTTTGACGACCCGCTGTGTATGAACCTCTACCGCCAGTGCGGCCAGGTTGGTTTCCCGATAATCTTTCACCTGGCTGTTCGCGTCGCATACGGGCTCTACGGAGTCGCGGATGAGATGGGGCTGCCCCGCCTCGAGAAAGTTCTGCGCCAATGCCCCGATACCGTGTTCATCGGGCACGCGATGGCTTTCTGGGCGGAGGTCGCATCCAACGTGGATGAGGAAACCCGCGGCGGATACCCGAAGGGGCCAGTGGCAGGGCCGGGGCGGGCAGCCGCTCTGCTCAAGCAGTATGCCAACCTGTTCGGCGACCTCTCCGCCGGCAGCGGGTTCAACGCTATCAGCCGCGACCCAGAGTTCGGCTACCGCTTCCTCGAGGAGTGGCAGGACAAGTTGCTATTTGGTACCGACATTTGTCACGTGAACCAGGAAGTGCCTATAGTGCCTTATCTCAAGAAGGCGCTGGCGGAGGGCAAGATCTCGCAGACCTGCTATTCCAAGATCACCCGTCTCAACGCGGAGCGGCTGCTGGAGTTGTAGGCACACTCTCTGCGGGATGGCCGACCGGGATAATGTAGAGCGGGGTTTCGCCGGGAGGCAGCTTGAGCGCATTTGCCACCGCTTGGTCTTCGAAGCCGCCTACGGGGACCGCGCCTAGCCCCAGCGCGACTGCCTCCAGCAGGATGTTCTGCGCGACGTGACCTGCCTCCAGACTGACGAAGCGCTCAGCGCGGGCTCGAAATCTTTCTGTGGCCCGCTGGAGGGCGCCGGTAATCACGATGTCCACAGGGGCCTCCCGCACCGACGCTTGACCGCAGAGTTCGGCGCGGCGATCCTCGGTGGCGAGGCACAATAGCTTGTGTCCCCGAGGGATATAGCGGAAAATGCCGTCGCGCTTGACAAGGTAGATTTCAAGCGGATAAGTAGCGACGGCGGAGGGCGCCGTGCGCAAGCCACGTGCCTGATCGGTGATGCCCTGAGCGGCCCAGGCAAGCTGACCAATCTGTTCGATCGTAAGATCTCTGGCGCTGAATTTGCGGACAGAACGCCGCTTGCTGAGGGCCTCCTCGACCGACATTTTGCCGGCGGTAGCCGGTGGGGGTAGGGCAATCTCATTCGCCGCAGATGAACTTTCGGTGGATGCGGGCTGCCCCCAGCCGGACCCGCACGGGACGCAGAGGGTGGCTGCGAACACGAGGACGACAAGCACCCAGTTTCTCATCATCGGGCACCTCCTGGCAGTATACTTGTGGACAACCATTGCATGGCGTCGGCGACTCGGGGGCACATTGGGCGGTGAATCAGGCTGCACACCGGATGGCTTTGCTCCTTTGTCTCCATGTTTCGCCGCCATCCGATAGTGCTCCCGCCTGGCCCCAAACGTGCCCATCTATATATGGTTTCGTCGAACCGCAATCGTCTCCCTTCAGTCGGAGTACACACCGTCCGGCGCAGCGTTTCCACCACAAGGTGGTTTGCTGGCCAAATCCTTCTGGCATCAAACTCCGCCGCCCCGTCCGAAGCCCCGTTGTTTCGATCCCAGGTCGTTGTCCTGACCAAAACCTTCTGGAATCGAAATCGGCCACCTCGTCCACATCTCCGCAATCTCGATGGGGTCCGTTTCCTTGATGCCTCTAGGCCAGCGAACTGGCCGTGTCACGGATTGCACGGCCCCTCCTGCGCATGTCCTCGACGGCGAGCGCATGGTGCGTTCCGACCATGCACAAACGCTTCGCCGCCGCCTCGGCCTGCGGGCAGGCGCCGGGATCGTAGCGCACGTAATCCGGCAGAGGACAGCCCACCGATGTGCGCCGGGCGCGGTTCATCTCCTGGTAAACCGCCTCAAGATAGTTGACCTCGTGGTACGGCCCCGCTCCCACGCCGTGCCGCTGAACGCAGAGGCGGTGAAACTCCGCCGGCCCGGTTCGCAGCCTGGCCGTATCGAGCCAGATCGGATAGGCCCAGAAATTCGACTGGGTATCGGGATACACGTGCGCCAGGGAAATGCCGGGAGCATCAGCCAGTTCTTCCTCCAGAACTTGGACCAACTCGCGGCGGCGCCTGTTGAAAACGTCAATCTTCGCGAGTTGTGCGAAGGCCACTGCCGCCTGCAGTTCGCTGATGCGGTAATTGTGCCCGAATCCAAAATGCCCACGGGTCTCTACACCGCCAACGGGCTCGGGCCGTGGCGGTTGCAAGTCATAGCGATACCACGGCATGCCGCAGTTAGCATAGAGCACCGCGCGCTTGTAGATCTCGGCATCATCCGTGGTAACAATGCCTCCCTCGCCGCTGGTGATGTGCTTGCTTTGCTGCAGGCTGTAGCACGCCGCGTCACCGAGCGTGCCCACTTTCTTAGCCTTGTAGTAAACATCGTACGCTTGCGCGCAATCCTCCACCACCATCAGGCCGTTTCTTCGCGCCACTTCAAGAATCGGATCCATGTCTGCTGACTGCCCCCACAGGTGCACGACCACCACGGCGCGTGCGCGCGGCGTGATCGCTTTCTCGATGGCCTCCGCCGTGATGAGCAGGGTGCGCGGGTCCACGTCCGCGAACACAGGCACTGCTCCCAGCGCCACCGCAGACAGCGATGATGCAATGAAAGAGCAGGGCGGACAGATCACCTCATCGCCTGGCCCGATGCCACAGCCTGCGAGCGCTGTTTCGTTGGCCGCCGTGCCGGCGCTGACGGCGTGCACGAACCTGCGCCCAACGTGCTTGCCGAATGCATCCTCGAAGCGCGCCGCGAAGTTCCCGCTGGTCCCGCGCCAGAGTTCCTTGCTTGCCACCACCTCCCGCAGCGCATCCTGCTCAGCAGCTCCAATGAAGGGCTCCTCCATGGCTAGTACCTCCCGTGCTTTTCGACCGTCTCCACCATCGCGCGCAGATTATCGCTCTTCGCGTCGGCAGGCACTTCGTCTGCCGTCACCATCACATACCCGCCGCCCGCCATCCCCTCGCGCAGGCATCGCAGCGCCTCGCGCTGTGCATCCGCGACCGAACCGAAAGAGAGCACCAGGCAGTTGAAGTTGCCCATTACGCAGACGCGATTGCCGTATAGCCGCTTGGCCTCCGCGAGCGTGATGTCCCCCTGGTTCGGCTCGAACGTCTCCACGAAATGAATGCCTGCATCAGCCAGCATCGGAAGCAATTCGCGTATGCGGCCCAATGTGTAAACGCCCAGATACTTGCCCGGCACCTGGCGCACCCTCGCGGCTGCGCGGCGCACATCGCCCATTACCCAGCGCTCGAACGTGCGCGCGCCCAGATTCGCCCCGGTGGCCCAGCAGATATCCATCCAGGCCACCTCTGAGGCTGACACGAGGAATGCCTCGACCTCGAGGCGGGTCATTTCCTCCGCCAACTCAAATGCCCGCAGCACCCCCCGGGGTTCGTCCTTGAGGTCCAGGATCATTTCCTGCATCCCTCGCACGGCTCCCAGGCGAGCAAAGGCACATCCCAGGCCAACGCTCGGAACTCCCTCCTGCCCCATCACACTGTTGGCTTCCTCGACCTCCCCGGTATCCGGACCGCGGCAGCAGGTCAGAACCTGCTCCCACAAGGAGCAAATGATTTGCCAATCCCCCGGCGATTTCACAGGGTATTCCACACGCTTGCTCACCAGCGGGTCGCCGGGGATCATGCCCCACACGTCCCGGCTGACAAGCGCGCCCGTCGGCGTCCTTATCACTTCCTCGCAGACCGTGCGCCCGTCTTCCAATTGTTCAGGGGCCCTGCGCTCCACAGACCAACCTTCCGGCAACGCATCCGTCTTCATGCCCACGCCTATGGGCCCGCGGAAAGCAACCGAGCCCAGCATCTGGTGCACCTCGAAAACCGCGCGCCAGTCGGACCGCCCAGTCACTGCGTGCGCGTAGCGGCCATGAATGAGAGGAGCCACGGGGACGAGGTCAGGGATGTCGCCTCGCACTGCTGCGATGAACCGTTCTCTCTTTGTCATCGGCCTCTCTTCTGCCGACCTGCCTGCCAGCGCGCTGCAATTCCCGGGTCGGCGAGGTCCTTCGCCCCCGAGAGCCGGGAACCTCCTTGAAGGCTAGCAATCACTCGGATACTCGCTTGACAGAAAGCCCGATGTGTTGTATCATCCAGTTCGCGATACGCGGCTTCGCTGGGGGCTTCGCATGATTGCGTTCGAGGGGACGGCAGTGGGGAACTGCAGCCACTTTGCCGCAGTTCGCGTTTTTCCAGCGTTCGCTTCATTCCCCTGGGCGTCCTTCTGCGGGCCTCGTGCCTGTGCGCGTGCTTGCGGGCGCGGCTTTTCTCGACCATCTGGGCCGCCCGAAGGCGCCTGTCGGGCACGCGCGGAAAGGAGGCGGCGGGCGGAAACCTGCAGGGTCGCTGTGCTGGTGAGCGAGTTTGCTTAAGGAGGGGTTAGCATGAAATGCTGTGGAGTGCAGTTCGGTATTAGAAGTGCCAGGATGCGGCGCTTCTCTGTCATGGTCTGTTTGCTCATCGCGGCGGCGGTGTGTCCGGCCTTAGGGGCTGGATATCGAACATCAGTCGGGACCGGGGCGGACGCGATCCCGGTCGTGGTCGTCAGCGGCACGCCTTACGAGATGGGGTTCTCGCACGGCAGCCTGATGGCAGCAGAGGTCAACGCGTGCGTCACCGGTTTTCTCACATACGCGCAGGCGGCTGAACCCATGCGCTGCTCCGACGCGAACCTGGACGCGGCATGGGCCACGATGGCACCTTATGTTCCTACGCGGTTCATCGAGGAAATGCAGGGGGTGGCCGCGGGCTCGGGGGTGACTTACGACGCGCTTCGCCGCTTCCACGCCATCCCGCTGGTTGCGGACTACGCGTGCAGCATGGTCGCGCTGTGGGGCCCGGCCAGCGCCAACGGCCATCTCTTTCAGATCCGCAACCTCGATTGGGTCAAGGACGGCGGCCTGCAGGACTATCCATTGATCGTGGTTTACATTCCCCAGACCGGAGTCGCGCACGTCAACATTGGCTTCGCCGGCATGGTGGGCAGCAATACGGGGATGAACACCGAGGGCATCGCGCTCAGCGAGAAGGGCGCCTCCCCGAGTTCGGACTATCCTTTCGACCTCAACGGGGTTCACTTCACGGTGCTGTTCCGTAACATCCTCCAGGACGCCCACCGCATGGAGCAGGCCTTGGACATCCTGACCAACACCCAGCGCATCAAGAAGTACCGCTACGTCATCGGCGACGCCGGCATACCCTGGGGGGTAAGCGCCAGCCCTGCGGTCAAGGTAAAGGCTTTTGCCCCTGATAACATACTGAACATCTGGACCGACGACGATCCGACGGACGAATTGTTCCCGAACGTCCTGCCGAACGTCGTGTACATGACGATGAACAACACCGCGGCGTGGAACAACTTCAACGCCAACTATGGCCTCTACACTGCCGACTCCATGATCGGTCTCTCGCGCCTGGTTGCAAGCCCGGGGGGCAACCTGATGGACGTGGTCTATGACGCCACCATGCGAGAGATGTGGGTCGCCTACGCCGAGGGCAGCCAGGATGCCTCCGTGCGTCCCTACGTGCATTTCAATCTCAACGACTACCTGCCCCTGCAGGGGGCCCTTATTCAGGAAGACTTCGAGGGCTACCAGGTCGGCCCAGGCGCGCCGCCTGGGTGGACCGAGTTTCATGACCGCCCCGGGCCAACCTGGGAGATCGTTGACATTGGTGGCAACAAGGTACTGAAGGGCATCTCTGGTCCCCCACAACATTCAGATTGTGGGGTCACTGCACCTTACCACCCCACCGGGCGGTTCGTCGAGAACTTCGAGATGCAAGTATCGCTCAGAGTTGAATCAGGCAGTGGCGGAGGCATCGGAAATGGAGAGAACTACGGCAGGCTGATCGGGCCCAACTACTACGCTGTGGAGGTCTCGGTGCCCGATTCGGGTGTTACGCTGTTCGAGGGGGTACCATGGGCGCCGGATAATCTGCTGGGGGTAGTGTATTTCCCCCCGGGGACCATCAACTACGGACAGTGGTACGACGTGCGAATGGTGTCCACCGGCACGACCTTCCAGGTCTGGTTCCGTCCCCACTCCACACAGCCGTGGCAGGCAGGCGACAAGATCATAGATGTTCCGCAGGATGCGGCTCACCCAGGGCACAAGACCTACCTTGCGGGACAAGCGGGCTGCTGGACGCAAAACCATAATGGCCCTTCCACTGTTCTCTTCGACGATTTCCGCCTGGAGGCAGCGCCCTTCCCGGCGGCCGAGGAGTATGCTGACAATTTCGAGAACCCCTCTCGCAGCCTTGCCAACTGGTCTCAGGACTGGTGCACGCTGGACTTCCCCTTTGTTCCCCCAAGCCGCGCCGCGCGCATCGTTACCGGCGACCGCTCTGGCGGCATCACCCTCGGTCAAGGGAAACAGTACTACACCCACGATTTTGTCCTGCGCACCTCCATGTACGTGGACGATGCCTTCTCAGGAGGTGTCGGCTGGGGATGGGAAGGCACCGAGACTGCGGATACAGACTACCACATCGAAGTCACGCACTCAGGCGGAAACATCACCCTCGACTTCGATGAGGAGCAGAACAGCACCAGCGGCACAGACGAAACCCAACTTGCGACATGGACCGCGCCGGCTCCGAGCGGCTGGTACACCATCGAGGTGAGGGCCCTCGGTGGTCTCTACCTGGTGGGGTTGTGGACGCGTGGCACCTCGAAGCTGTCAGGCCGGTGGATCTGGATACACCAGGACCAGGCTCATCCAGGCTATCGGCTGACAAACATGGGCGCGGTGGGGCTGTGGCAGAACCCGCATCGGACCGCGTATTTCGACGACTTCTACTTCTACGGCACGGCCGCGCCGCAGGTCAACACGCCCAAGAGTCCCAGCCCTGGCGTCCCTGTCACAGTCGAGCCAGAACCGGGGATGGAGATGACCTTCGCCAATGTCTCGACAGGCGGCACCACCTCTGTCGAGACCAGCACCACCGCCCCTGGCGGCGGCCCGGGAGGGCTTCAGTTCCAGGGCCTGTACTACGACATCAACACCACCTGCGTCTATACCGGCCCGGTCACAATTTGCCTGTCATACGATGACACGGGCATGACCCCGGAGCAGGAGGCGAGCCTGCAGTTGCTGCATTGGGTCACCGCGGACCAGGTGTGGCGCAACATCACCACGTCGCTGGACACGGTGAACAACGTCATCTGCGGCAGTGCCGATTCGCTCTCCGTGTTCGCGCTCGCGACGTTCCCGGTGTTCAACGGCTTCCTGCAGCCGATCAACATGCCGCCAACCGCCATGAGCGTGTTCAAGCAAAAGAGCACGATACCGGTGAAATTCCGCCTGCTGGACCCGGCTACGGGCGCGCCCGTGCCGGACGTTGCGGCTACCATCTGGTGTCAGCGCGTCGCGGGCGGCGTGCCCAACCCCGTCAACGAACCAGTTTACGCGACACAGCCTGACGGCGGCAACGCCTTCCGCTACGATCCCACGGCCGGACAGTACATCTTCAATCTGAGCACCAAGAGCCTGACCACCGGCGTCTATCGGATCCACGCCAGCATCATGGGCGAGCTGATGGATCGCTGGGTGGATGTCGCGCTGAAGTAAACCCGCGACAGTGCTGAAAGCGAACGCGGGGCCCGACGATGACTCGTCGGGCCCTGCCTCTCTGTGGCGAAGACCATCGCACTTCCGGCGCCCAGCCGAAAGCCAGGGCTGCAGATGGGATGTGGGGCGCGAGTGTGTACGCACCCGATCGAATGCCGCGGACTTCACTCCGTGCGCTACTTGGCCGAGACTTCCAGTCCTTCAGGGTCCAAGATCACGTTGACGCTGGCGCGGAAATGAGCGGGATCACGGACAAAATCCAAGTAGTATCTCAGCCTTTCCGTCGCGTTAACGCTATTGTGGGCCAAGACAATGCCGCCTGACGGGATTCGGTCGTATCCTGCCTGAAGGATATCAAGGTAGATTCCCTTTCCACGACCACCGTCCCCATCAGCGTCCAGATACAACAGATGTATGGGCTCCACAAATCGCTCGACGATGTTCACCGCGTCTGCCGCCACTACTCGGGCGACCCCGGTGTGATCAATGCGCCTCACATTCCGTTCGGCTCGCTGCGCCTCTTGCGGCTTGATTTCCACCCCGATGAGATTCTGGGCCGCGTAGCAAGCGCCGGGCCCGACCGCCGCTCCCGCGTTGGCGATGAACGTGTTACCGCAAAACACGCCGGCGGCGATCATGTTCTGCGGCTGAGCGATAGCGTTGATGGCGTATAACAAGCGCTGCATCCGCGGTGTGATCGCCGTCCAGGGGATCTCGAACAGATCGCGCACCGCCCGGCGATGTGCCAGCATTTTCGCCTCGTCATAGCTTGTATTCCGGAGCACTCCCGCCTCGGCCAGTGCGCTGAGCGCCGCATCAACAACAGCGACCTCCTGGCCTGGCGGTTCCAGGGCGCGGTGCGGGTCCTGGTAGTCCATCCGATACTTGTCCCAGTCATCTGCGCGGTAAGCCCTGATCACTGCGGTTCTCGCGGAAAGACTCGCAATTCCGGGCGCCCTGCTAGGAGTTGGCGCTTTGATAGAGGCAGCCTACGGGCAGTTGGAAGACGGGAACCGGCTTGACGACGTCTCGCAGGTAAGCGGCCAGGGTGCGCATTCCCGGCTCCTCGGCTGTCGCGTGGTTGACGATCAGAAGGCTGACCTCCGCATCGGACGCCCACTGCGCGGTCTCCCACAGGCGCGTGCCATCATCTGTGAGCAAGAGCACATCGGCCCCCATTGCCGCCATCGCGGAATAGTTGGTGATCGCGCCCGTGCCGAGGGCAATGCGGTGGGTCGTGCGCTTCCGGTCTCCCACCATTCCCACCGTGGTTTGGCCCAGCGCCTTCGTCTTCTCCAGTACTTGGCCCGCCAGCGCTTCCAGCGTCAGCCCGCCGGTTTCGTGCACCTCGTAGAAACGCTGCATTGCAACAGGCTTTCCCGCGAAGCCGAGCCACTTAGCCCAAGCTCCGTGGATGCCTATCTCGGGGAAATCATCCCAGAAGTCGTGGCACCGATAGACAACCATGCCGGCCTGCTCCAGCCATCGCTTCTTGCGCACCCAGGGATGATCTGCCGGAATCCCCTTTTCTGGATCTGCATCCAGGACGTACAGGGGCTCGTGCGTAACGAGAAGATTCGCACCGCGCTCGCGGGCCCGTTCGAGGATTTGCTGAGTACTCATCCACGAAACGGCTATGCCCCTGATCTCAACATCCGGGTTGCCTGCGAGAAACTGGTCGCAAGTCTTTTCCCAGTCCATCTTCCAGGCAAGTTTACAGCTTGCTTCTTCCTGCAGGCGCGCCCTCAAATCCCTTGCTGTCATGGCCCCTCCTTTCTGCGGAGCGATCATCGCGAGGACTGCGATGACGAGGATCACCCTCAGACCTCTTCCCGTCATGGTCTCTCCTTCCTCCTCCAGGATTCCCGCAATCCCCCGAGACTCCTCGCCGCCGGAGTCATCCCTGGCTACAACTACAGAGTTTCTTGCATCAGCGTAGGAACGCCTATCAAAAGTCGCTGCCCGCGGATGTCATTCTGAGCCCTTCGCCACGTGTCATTCTGAGCCCGCCAGGCGGCGGGCGAAGAATCTCACAGTTCGTATGTCGGAAGAGTCTGGAGGCATCGGAAGGAATCGCCTGTAGCCGGGCCGAATTACACAGCCTGGGGAAGCGCCTGTTCGGGCGGAAAAAAGGGCGGGCTGGGGAGCCCTGGTCCCGGTACCGGGCTCGCTGAGGGAGGGTAGCATATTCAAGGTGCGTCGGTTCGGTTGGCTGTTCCCTATCGCGGCGGGCGTCTGTATCGCTGTCTGCGCCACGCCGGCGGCAGCCGAAACCGTTGTGGAGGCGTGGAGCAGCCCCTTCGGGAAACCGTGGGCAGTGGCGGTAAACCCGACCGATGGGTCCTGCTGGGTAGCAATGGGGTCGACTGCGCATCTCGCCGAGGACGGAAATGTACTTAGCCGGACCGACGGCTTCTGGGGTCCTTGGTCGGTTTCCATCAACGTGGCCGACGGCTCCTGCTGGGTCGCCGACTTCTACAACAACCAGGTAGTACACCTGGCCCAAGATGGCACACAACTGTGGCGAAGCGCCGGTTTCCCGACGTTCTCGAGGCCCGTCTCCGTGTCCGTGAACCCCGGCGACGGCTCCTGCTGGGTGGCGGACTACTTGAACCACGAGGTGGTGCACCTCGCGCCAGACGGCACGCAACTATGGCGGGGAGGGGGTTTCTGGCAGCCGAGGTGCGTCTCCGTGAACCCCAGCGACGGCTCTTGCTGGGTCGCCGACGCCGCGGACGGCCAGGTGGTGCACCTCGCGCCGGACGGCACCGAACTGTGGCGGGGAGGGGGATTCCACTGGCCCGCCTGCGTCTCCGTGAACCCCACGGACGGCTCCTGCTGGGTGGCCGACACCTTAAACAACCAGGTAGTGCACCTAAGCCATGGCGGCGCGCAACTGTGGAGGGGAGGTGGCTTCCACGGTCCCGGGTCCGTTTCCGTGAACCCGGCAGACGGCTCCTGCTGGGTGGCTGACAGCAGCAACAGCCAGGTAGTGCATCTGGCGTCCAACGGCGCGCAGCTGTGGAGGGGAGGTGGCTTCACCGTGCCGCTTTCCGTTTGCGTGAACCCGGCTGACGGCTCCTGCTGGGTGGCTGACTACGGCAACAGCCAGGTAGTGCACCTGGCGTCCAACGGCGCGCAACTGTGGCGCGGAGGAGGCTTCAACTGGCCCTATTCCGTTTCCGTCAATGCGGCAGATGGGTCATGCTGGGTGGCGGACACCGACAACAACCAGGTAGTGCACCTGGCGTCCAGCGGCGCGCAACTGTGGAGGGGAGGCGGCTTCGAGTTGCCCTATTTGGTTTCCGTGAACCCGGCGGACGGCTCCTGCTGGGTGGCTGACACCTTCAGCTACCAGGTAGTGCACCTGGCGTCCAACGGCGCGCAACTGTGGAGGGGAGGTGCCTTCTACCGGCCCGATTCCGTCTCCGTGAACCCGGCAGACGGCTCCTGCTGGGTGGCTGACACCTGGAACAGCCAGGTAGTGCACCTGGTCATAAGGGCTACCGTGAGCCGCACGTTGAGCATCACCAGGACTGGCAACGGTTCGGTGAAGGTGAACGGCACTATCCGCGCCCTGCCGTGGTCGGGGCAGTTTGCTGACGGGAGTTCGGTGACCCTTGAGGCAGTGCCCTCTGGCTGCTGGCAGTTCGCAAACTGGACCGGAGACCAGACCGGCAGCGCGAACCCCGTGACCATAACCATGAACGGCGACAAGCACATCACCGCGAACTTCACCTCGCCATCCGTCTTCGCTGACGTTCCATGTGATTACTGGGCCGTGCAGTCCATCGAGGCTATCTACCGGGCGCACATCGCCTCAGGATGTGCAGCGAACCCTCTGCGATATTGCCCGGAGGCCACCGTGACCAGGGCGCAGATGGCCGTGTTCCTGTGCAAGGCCGCGGGCAAGACCTGGCTTGATCGCCCCACGCCCACGTTCGCGGACGTTCCAGCGACCCACTGGGCTTACGGTTACGTCGAGCGGCTGGCTGACCCTGCGTCGTGGCCAGGGGGCATTCCGCCGACCAGCGGGTGCGGCTGCCCCTCGGGCTACCCGCCCGGCGCGAGGTGTTTCTGCCCCAACGACCCGGTAACGCGGGAACAGATGGCGAAGTTCCTCTGCCTGGCAGCCACCAAGGCACCGATGCCTTCGTGTTCGGGCAAGTTCTGTGACGTGCCTTCGAGCAACGGATTCTGCGCGTTGATCGAGCGCCTGACCGATGCGCCTTCCTGGCCTGGAGGTGTTCCGGTAACGAGCGGGTGCGCTTGCCCGTCCGGGTTCGCGTCCGGCTGCAAATGCTACTGCCCGAAGTCAAACGTCACACGCGCGCAAATGGCCGTATTCCTGGTGCGCGCCTTCGGCATACCGCTCTAGCCGCAGAGGGCGCCGCGGCAGTGCTTGAGCGGGCCGCGGCGTGTTTCCAATGCTATCGCGGCTGGGCAGCAGGCCTGATGACGAGCCGTGCAAGGTCGGCAGATCGAAGTGGCCTGCACTAATCTGGCAGCGCGAAATCAGCGGCCGCCCCGGCATTGGTCGTCAAACGGGTGTCGGCCGCAGGCTGTCACCCCAGGTCGCCAATCACCTCAGCCAGGCAGTGAACCCGCAGGCCAAGGGCGGATGCCACCGCTGGGTGGACTACCTTGCCGACAGCGATGTTGAGGCCCCTTGCGAGGGCAGGGTTTTCCTCGACAGCGCGCGCCAGGCCCTTGTCAGCGATCTCGAGCGCGAAGGGCATGGTGGCATTGGTGAGGGCGAAAGTGGAGGTCCGGGGCACCGCCGCGGGCATGTTGCTAACACAGTAGTGAACCACCCCATAGCGCACGAAGGTGGGATTAGCATGTGTGGTGGGTCGAGTTGTCTCCACACATCCTCCCTGGTCCACCGCCACATCCACGATGATCGCTCCTGGCTTCATCTTCTTGACCGTATCCGCGGTTATCAGCCGCGGCGCCCGCGCACCCGGCACGAGGGCTGCGCCCACCAGCAGGTCGGCGTACTCCGCGGAACGCTCCAGGGTATGGGGGTTGGAATAGACCGTGATCACATTCCCATGCATCACATCGTCCACGTATTTGAGCCGGTCGTGGTTTATATCGAGGATGGTTACGTGTGCTCCCATCCCGATAGCCACCTTGGCGGCATTCAATCCGACGACACCGCAGCCTGCGATCACCACCTCTGCTGGGGGTACGCCAGGCACCCCGCCCAGAAGCACTCCCCGGCCTCCCCGGTGCGCGCCGAGGAAATAGGCCCCCACCTGCACCGACAGTCGCCCCGCCACCTCGCTCATCGGCACCAACAGGGGCAGGCTCCCATCGTCTTTCTGCACCGTCTCGTAGCCCACTGCGCTGATGCCGCTTTCGAGCAGCGCTCGAGCCGTGGCGCGCGAGGAAGCCAGGTGCAAATAGGTGAACAATATCCGTCCTTTGCGCAAGAAGGGATATTCATCTGCCAGGGGTTCCTTTACCTTGAGGATCAACTCGGCCCTTTGCCACACCTCATCGCGGGAACAGAGCCGCCCCCCTGCTTGCCGGTAGGAAGCATCTGCGAGCCCGCTTCCTATCCCTGCGCCTCTCTCCACCAATACTTGGTGGCCCTTACCCACGAAGGCCCTCACCCCTGCCGGGGTGAGCGCCACCCGGTTCTCACCTTCCTTGATCTCCTTCGGAACCCCAGCGATCATCGCTCGTGCCTCCGAATCGGTCCAGGCAAAGCTTCAGCGCTAGGTCGGGACTTCCTGCTCGCACCCGCTTGGCGCTGCTTGACGATTGACGCTCACTTGCTCGCCGCCAACCTGGTGAAACGCGCATCGGAGAGCTTGACTACCGCCCCGGCGCAGAGAGCGGTCAGCGCATGGTTCTTGGGGTACTGGCGGGTGTGCAGGCTCGCGCGGCACTTTCCGCGGCTGGCCGGCACCTTTGAACGATCCAAGCAAGGCTGCAGGGCACCAGCCGAGCGATCATGACGCTAGCTGCCCGCGCCGCTTTCCGGGCCCTGGCGAGGCTCCCCGGTGGCCGCGCCGGTGGGCGCGCTGAATTCCTTTCTCGCGAAGTCCTCAACCCCCGAGTGCAGAACGTGCAGTTCTTCCCTCACCTTGCGAGCATCTTCTTCGGAGTATTGTTGGCACATCCTCAGGACGAGTATCAGGCCTGCGCACAGGTCATACACGTGACGACGGAACGCCTCCTGGTATTTCTCGGCTGTCTCGCGAAGGTTGCGCGTAGCCTCACGAGAAAGGCAGAGCGTGAACAGAACCGTCAGCAGCCCGGTCGCCGCTGCCGCAGCGTACATCCTGCCTTCGAATCCGAGGGCGGGCTCGAGAACCGCCCACCAAACCAGGGCTAGCACGGCCAGGTATGCGTATGCAGCGTCCATAGTCCCATCCTATATCCGACGAACGCTCAGCGGCGAGAGCCAACCCGAAGACCCACGTGCGCAGAAGGGGGCAGCATCCGTTCGAGAGACTGCCGCGTGTGCTCCTGGTGGCATGAAAATTGCTCCATCGCCTATGGCGCAGAAGTGTTCCTTGATGGAACGATAGCTATGGCACTCATTCCAAGCTTTATCGGACCGCGGCCCTATGCCGGGCGGCCGGCTGGGTGATAGCCGGCCTACCAATGTGCTAGTGCCGCGGTAGTATGCAGGGAATGGCCGCAGGGGAGAACCCGAATGCCAGAAAGAAGCAGCACCAGTTCGGACGGCGGAGGGGCTCCGAGGCCCACGACCTCGGTGCTGATCGTGGATGACTTTCCCCTCCTTCGACACGGGCTGAAGGCACTGCTCTCGGAGCAGGCTGATATCGCTGTCGTCGGCGAAGCGAGCACCGCCGAAGAAGCTCGCGTCATGGCTGAGGAGCTTCTGCCTGCAGTGATGCTGCTCGACCTGGATCTTCCCGATGCGGATGGGGTTGAGGTCCTGGTGCACGTCCGCGAACGGCATCCCCAAGTGAAGGTGATCGCCATGGCGGGCCCGGACGAGGACTCGTACCTCACCGAGGCCGTGAAGAGGGGAGCTGCCGGTTACCTGCTGAAGACTGCGAGCGCACCGCTGATCTTGGCCGCGATCCGCACCGTGGCCCAGGGAGGCACCTGGCTTCAGCGTGAGATGACCGGGAAACTGTTCAAGGAGTTCAACCGATTGGTGGAAGCGCGGCGTGAAGAGACAGACTCCTCTCTCACGCAGCGCGAGGTCGAGGTCCTGGCCCTCATAGCGCAGGGCCTCAAGAACCGGGACATTGCGGAGAAACTGTTCATCAGCCCGCGCACCGTCAAGGTGCACGTCAGCAATCTGTTCCGCAAGCTGGGGCTCAGCGACCGCGTGCAAGCCACGCGCTACGCCATTCGCCACCGGCTGATCACGATCTAGCACGTCTGTTCACCCCTAGGAACAAGGGAGGGCAGCACTCCCGGCGAGCTGCCCTCCCGCCGAACATGCCCGCCGGCAAGCGCGGCATGAAGGAGGCGCTTCCCCACGGTCATCGTCGCGCCGCGCCGCCCAGTATCTTGAGCAGCGGGCCCATTTGAATCACTCCCGGGCCCAAGAGCACCACGAAAAGGGCCGGGAAGATGAAGAACACGAGCGGGAACAGCAGCCTCACGGGAAGTTTGGCGGCCGCTTCCCTCGCGCGCTGGGATCTGCGCTCGCGCACTGTCTGCGCCTGAATGTGCAGCACATGGGCGATACTCGTTCCGAGCACTTCTGCCTGGTGGATCGAAGCCACGAAAGCAGAGAGGTCGCTCACCTGGGTGCGCGTCGCCATATCCTTGAGGGCCTGACTGCGGGTCTTCCCCAGGCGGATCTCCTGGAGCACTCGAGACAGCTCGCCAGGCAGTGGGCCTTTCAACTTCTCGGTCACGCGCTGCATTGCGCCGTCGAAGCCGATGCCTGCCTCGACGCTCACAACCATCAGATCAACAACATCGGCCAGTGACCGGCGGATCGCGCTCTGGCGGGCATCCACGTACTTCTGCAGGGCATAGTGGGGCAGAAACACGCCCACGGCGATCCCGCACAGCCGCCACAATACGACCACCAGGGGATGCAAGGGCAACAGTCCGGCCGACCACCATGCCAGCGGCCCCAGCACCAGGGGAGAGAGCGCCGCAAGCGCCAGGAACTCTTTGACGCCCAGCCATGCTGGATTCCCGGCCGCGTCCAGTTTGCCTTGCGTGCTCTTTATAACCCCTGCCGGTGTAACCTTGTGAACGAGCTTGCCTATGTAACGCAAGAGCGGGCCAGCCACGCGGACGTAAAAGGATTTGGCGAGCCGCCTGTCAGGTCGCACCTGCACGTGCTCCGATCGCACGTAATCCTCTGCTCGCTCCTTGACGGTCAGGGCCTGCGGGCGGTAAGCAATCGCAAGAACTCCGCAACTTGCGGAGATGAATGTCAGCACCACGATCGCCAATTGTATGAGGTTCATCCCGGTCCCTCCCTTCTACAGCTCAAGTTGTACCATGCGGCGAATGACGAGGCCCCCTACCACCTGCAGCACCAGAGCGCCAGCAATCAGCATGTGGCCAAATTGAGTCCTGGTGAGGGGGCCGATGTAGCCCGGGTTAAGCAGGCTGACTATCAAGAGCATGATCGGCGGCAGCAGGAAGAGGATGGTCCCGGACATCCTCGCCTCCGCGGTGAGCGTCGTGACCTCGGCGCGAATGCGCTGCCGCTCGCGGATCGTCTCCGCGATCGTCTCCAGCAGCTGTGCCAGGTTCCCCCCGACCTGCAGCTGAACGCTGACTGCACTGACGGTTATCTCCAGGTCGTAAGACTTCACGCGTTCCGTCATGTGCCGCAAGGCTTCCTCGGTCTCGATGCCCAGGTTGACCTCCTCAATCGTCTTCTTGAATTCCGAAGCTATGGGCGGAGCCATTTCCTGGCTGAGTACCTGCACTGCGCGCATGAATCCGTAGCCGGAGCGCAGCGAGGAAGCGATCAGCATCAGGCCGTCGGGGAGCTGCTCATCGAACTTCTTCAGACGGCGCTCCTGGGCGACCCGCAGGCCAAGCACTGGCAGCGCCGCGCCCAGCAGCACGACTGGCAGCGTCATGAGCGCGGATCGCGTGAACAGCCAGACCGCCAGCGCGGGGACAACGGCGCAGACAATATCCAGGACCACGAACTCGCTTGCGCGCAGGTCCGTGCCCGCCTGGGCCAGCAACCGCGAAATAGGGTCGAGGTAGCCCCGGCGCTCCAACATCCTGGTGACCGTCGGGAACGGGTCCTGCGGGCCCCTCCTGAGTCGGCCGCCAGCGCTGGGACGGGACACCTCGCGCAGCCGCCGCTTGATGCGCAGGGCCTGCCAGGGGGCCAGGTAGAGAAGCAGCGCCACCAGGCCCGCGGTGGTCAGGAATACGAGTAGCACGTGCAGCCAGGTGCTCATTGCAACCCTCCTAATGGTGCGAAAGCATCGGGGTCAAGGAACAGGCCCTGGGCCTCCAGCCTGGGCAAGCATTTCGGCCGCAGGCCGGTGGCTGTGTGGTAGCCGATCACATTCCCTTCTTTGTCCACGCCCTCTTGTATGAAGAGGAAGAGGTCTTGAAGCACGACGGTGTCGCCCTCCATGCCCTGTATCTCGCTGATGTGGGTGCACTTCCTGGTCCCATCGCGGAAGCGGGCCTGGTGCACAATCAGGTTGATGGCGGAGGAGATCTGCTCGCGTATCGCGCGGGAGGGAAGGTCGGTTCCGGCCATCAGTACCATCGTCTCCAGGCGGGACAGGGTGTCGCGCGGGCTGTTGGTGTGCGCTGTGCTGAGCGAGCCGTCGTGGCCGGTGTTCATGGCCTGCAACATGTCGAGGCATTCGCCGCCTCGGGTTTCACCGACGATGATCCGGTCCGGGCGCATCCTCAAGGAGTTGCGCACCAGCTGCCTGATCGTAACCTCACCCTTGCCCTCCAGGTTGCTCGGCCTGCTCTCGAGCGAGACAACGTGCTCCTGCTGCAGCCTCAGTTCGGCAGCGTCCTCGATGGTGACGATGCGCTCGCTGGCAGGGATGAAGCAGGAGAGCACGTTGAGCGTGGTGGTTTTCCCGCTGCCGGTGCCCCCGGAAACGATGATGTTCAGGCGCGCACCCACGCATGCTCTCAGGAAGGCCATCATCTGCTGGGCGTAGGTGCCGAAGTTGATCAGATCATCCGCCGTGTAAGGCACGCGTGAGAATTTGCGGATGTTCAGGTGCGGGCCGCGCACTGCCAACGGCGGAATGATGGCATTGACGCGCGAGCCATCGGGCAGGCGTGCGTCAACCATCGGGCTGGCCTCATCAACGCGGCGGCCCAGAGGGGTCACGATGCGGCCAATCACGCGCAAAACGTGCCCATCGTCCTTGAATATGCGATCCGTGAGGAACAGTTTCCCATCGCGCTCCGCCCACACTTGCTTGGGCCCGTTAACCATTATCTCCGTAAGCGTGGGGTCATCCACCAGCGGCTGAATGGGGCCATAGCCGCGCACCTCGTAGTAAACCTCGCGCACCAGCCGAGCGCGCAGGCGCACAGGCAAGGCGAGGCTGCGCTCCTGTAACACCTTGTCGGCCATCTGCTCGATTTGCTCGATCATGCGCTCTTTGGCCATCGCGGCCAAAACGCTGGGCTGGATTTCTTCAACCAGGCGACCGTGCACCTGGGCCTCGACTTCAAGCAGGTCCTCCCGCGAGAGCCCCGGTGCCAGGTCCGCTTCCGTTGATTGCAATGCTACAGACACTGGATTAGACACTATGCGCTCCTCTTACGCCTCCTGCCCGTGCCATGCCAACCCGGGCATAGCGGCGGCATACGGCCGGTCTCCATCGCCCGGGCTGAGAGGGGCCCCCACCTCTTCGGCAAGGGCCTCTATGCTCCGGGAGATAGGTGCAGTGGGATTGGTAAGCACGAACGGGCGTCCTTCATTGATGGAAGAAACCACGATGTGGCCAGCATTGGGAATCTGCGCTGCCACGGGACGGCCGAAAGTGCGCTCGATTTCCTTGGCCTGAAGACGGTTATGCCTGTTCACTCGGTTAAGGACCAACAGGATCTTCTCTTTGGGCAAGTATCTCTTGACCAGGGTCTGAAAGAGCTTCCTGCTGTCATTCAGGGTAGTCAAGTCGAAAAGATTGGCCACCAGCATCACGTAGAAAGAGTGGCTCAGCGTGTAGATCGTCGTCTCGTAAAGCATGGGCGGCACATCCATCACTATGTAGCGATGGCTGCGCCTCAGGATGTTCAGCACGCCGCTCAGGCATTTCACCGAGATGGCGTTGAGTTCCAGGGTGTCCACCGAACCGACCATCACCTTCAGGCCGCTGCTGTGATGGGTCAGGTGTGCCTCGACGAGCTCCGAGTCCAACTCGTCCTCCAGGGGCACGAGTTCCACCAGGGTGCGTTTCGGTTTCACGTTCAGCATCAAGGCCACATCGCCGTACTGAGCGTAGGCATCGATCAGCACCACCTCGCCGGGGTGCTTGCGTGCCAGTGTCACGGCCAGATTGGCCGCGATGGTGGTCTTTCCCACGCCGCCCTTGGCCCCCGTCACGCTGACGATGCGCGGCATGCGCGCAGGGTCAACCAGACTGCGAAACTCGGGGCTGCTGCGCAGCGTGTGCACCCGGCATGCCTCCCTGATCGCCTCCAACAAGGCCTTGGGCTCGGTGGCTTTCCGAATGCAGGCCTTCGCGCCAGCGCGCATCGCCGCCTCCACCACCTCCGCCGTGGGGCTGTCGCACATGATGATAGTGCTGATCTCCGGCGCCGCCAGCCACACCAGTTGAGCCACGTGCAGGCCATCCGTCCCTTCTATGTCCTTGTCTATCAGGACTACTTCGGGACGCAGCTGCACTGCCATCTGTGCGGCCTCCAGGCCGTCCTGGGCCAGGCCCACCACTTCCATGTCGGCCTGGCCCGACAGCCAATGCAGGTATCTTTCACGAACCTCGGGCTGAGTATCAGCAACGAGTACCCGGATCCGGCTTGTAACGCCTTGGCTCATCAAGCTCCTCCCGAGGAAGCCTGTTTTACAATCTCCGGCGTCACGAAGATCATCAGCTCGCTCTCCCGCCTCACATTGTGCCGCGACTTGAAGAACTCGCCGAGAATCGGTATGTCGCCCAGGAACGGAACCTTGCGCAGCTGCTTGGAATCCTCGCTGCTGAACAGCCCGCCGATAACGAGAGTCTGACCGTGCTTGATCTGTACGCGCGTTTCCGCGCTGCGCTTCCGCATCGCGGGCAAGGTTATCCCGCTTACAGTTATCGCGTTGCCGAAGTCCAGGCTGCTCACCGACGGCATCACCACCAGGTCAATGCTCTGGCCGTCCTCCAGCACGCGCCCCTCAACGGTCAGTTCCACGCCGAATTTCTTCCAGTCCACCGTCACCGCCGGCGTCGTCGCCCCTGCCGGCTGCGCAACAGGGATCGGGATCTCGCCGCCAACTAGGATGCTGGCGTTCTCCCCCTCCTTGACAAGCAGGTTGGGCTCGGACAGAATCCTCGCCCTGTTCTGGGTCACAAGCGCCTGCAGGCGCGCCCCGAAGCGCTCGAGCCTCAGGATCGGGCCCCCGTCAAGCAGGCGGTGCTCTCTCGGCCCGAGCAGACTCTCGCCGAACAGCATCTCGTTGGGCACGAAGGTCGTCTGGCTGCCGGTCGAGGTGCTTACTTGGCCCGTGTCCGGGTTCACACTGCTTGTCGTGGTCGTCGTCAGGCGGTTGTGCCCCCAGTCCAGCCCAAGGTCGCCGACCGCGCTCTTGTCAATGTCCACTATCTTCGCGCGCACCAGCAACTGGCGCACGCGAGGCGCTTCGATGGACAGGAGACTTACGATGTTCACCCCCAGCTTCTCGATCGCCGGGAACACCTCTTCCTTCACGCGTCTCGCGTCTGCGGGAAGCACCGCCCCGTCAACGGAATACGTGCCAGGCGCAATCTCGCTGACCTTGTAGGAAGGTCCCAGGATCTTCTGCACCTCCTGCGCCGAAATCCTTGGCGTGGGCTGCGCTGCCGCCTCTGCCTCGACCTGTATCAGGTTCTTGACCTCTTTGGAGTAGATGCTCGCGATCGCCTCCGCGCGCGCTGACTGCGCTGCGGAGGTTACCGTGCCCTCCAGCACCAGAACGCCGCCCACCTCGGTGGCCGTCACCCCGGGGAGGCCGATTTCGGCGTTGATTCGCGGTAACAGCTTGGCCACCCGCGAGGGGGCTTTCGTCACGGACAACAAGTAGGTCCAGCGCCCGCGCTTGTCCCAAATGTAGAGCGTGGTGCTGCCCTGCGCCTTGCCGTTGACCAGCAACTGCGCCGTGGTGAGCACCACCACGTCGGCTACCGCTGGATCGCTGATCGCGGCGCGTGTCAATCCCTGGAAATCCAGGATCACCGACTCGCCCACCGCCAGCGACTTTTCGATCGCCTGGCCGGTCACGACCGCGGGTCCGGCAGCGGGCGTCACTTCCACCGCCCCCGCACTGCCCGCCAGCAGCACGGCCACGCCAAGGCAGATCGCCAACAGGAACATCATCCTTTGCCATCTAGCGAGTTTCATTGTCCCTCTCTTCCGCGCCGTCCGCCCGCGTGCGGGCCAAGGCGCCCTCCTTTCCTCCCCCGCCTGCCAGCCGGCCGGGCGGGTTGTCATCTCATGTTATTCCGAGACCTGAACAACGGTCTTCTCGCTGCCTCTGACCAGTTCGACCTCTTTGCCCTTGGCCAGCATGCTGGGCACGCCCAAGCCAGGCGCTCTCGGCCTGTCGAGGAACGGGCCGTAGAAAGCGGGGCTGGTGTAGCCGACCGATGTCACCGGAGGCCTGGACGGTGCAGCAGCCACGTTGACTGAGGCAGACTTGTGCCCGAAGCCAATCAGAGCCACGGTCGTCACACCGGGCAGAACAACGTGCGCATCATCGCCGACTGCTCGCAGCGCCAGCCGCAGTTTGCCGCGCGACTCAGCCAGGATGAGTTTTTCGGCCTGCTCAGGGGTAACGGCCAGCGTAGCATTGGGCTGCGTGCGCGCTTGGGCCGATTGGCCCTCCTTGCTTGCCACCTCGGTGGGCTGCGCTTCGCCGCCCAGGGTGAGCAGTTCTACGTCCTGGAGCACGGTCTTGGTCACGCTGATATCGTCCACCACGAACGTGGCGAGCACGTCAACGCGGTCGCCCGGCTTCAGAAACCCTGCCACCCCGATGATCGGGTCGAGCGCCACTGCCACCGCTCTCATGTCAGCCTTGACCACATAGGCCAGGCCCAGGGACGCGTTCCTTGCCGACAGCTTGCCCCGCCTGATCGGCTCCCCGGCACCGATCATCTCCAGTGCCACTTTTCCTTTCACCTCCTCGAGCGTCGAGGCGCAATCAGACGGCAGAAGCCCGACTGGCTGTCGGCTCAGCCGCAGAGTACTCGGCTCGATGATGGTGCGCGCTGGGATGTCTTGCACGGCCACAACCACAGACACTGGTGTGGCCATCTGGGCCGCCCTGGTCTTCTGTGCGTCAACGAACAGGAAGACCAGCAGCGCTGCGAGAAGTCCCGCGCAGACAGCTACCAGGAAAATCGTCCGGCGCGAATTCATCTTCATCTCTTTCCTCCCGTTTTGCCTTTCCTATTGTGTTTCTTATTCGATCAGTTTGAACGTATAGACCCCAAAATCTGGCCCTGAGCCGCCGGCATTCGGGATCGTGTAGCCTGTGAAACAGCCGGTGACCTGCCCGGAATGGTATGAGAGCAGGTAGAAGGCAGCAAACCCGAGGATCGTAACGTCGGTGCGGCCATTCGCCATGGGGGTCACAATCGGCACGAGCACCACGCGCGGGTTGCCGTAGTCAATGCTCGAGCAGTTGTCATCGGCCCAGTCGGGGTTAGCCGCCGCCCGGTCGAAGCGATCGCGGACGGCCTGCGTTGTCGGGCCCACCATGTTCCCGGGTTCAGTGTCGGTAACATCGCCCACTGCCACCTGCCCGTTGAAACCGTACATGATGTCCTCGCGGTAAACGTCGCCCCCGCTGCTGCCGTCGCCCAGGCTGCGCTGAAGCGCTAGCGGGTAGAAGTTGCCCCCTCCGTCGTACGAAGTGTCGTGGCTGTTGATTTTCAAGGTCACCGTCTGCCCCGTCGTGTAGTTCACCTGTGGAATGCCCCAGGGCACCACCTGGTCTGAAGCCCACCCGATGGCGCCAGTCTTGAGCACCACAGCATAGGCGCTCACCGGGGTCTGCTGGAAACCCAGAATGCGCGCGAATGTCAGCGGCACAGTCATGCGCCCGTCCACGCGGATCCTGTCCGCGGCTGGGAATGAGACCGTGTGGTTGGTCATCAGGTTGGTGTTGGCGCACTGGTCGGCCTTCAAAGTCGCATCTGCATGGTCGGGGAGTTCCATTCCACCCGCCAGGGCCGATGCGTCGCACGAGTTCACCAGATACTGCCTGGTGATATATAGCCGCCCCATGTCCACCGTCAGGCCCACCGCCCCCAGCAGCACCACCAGCAGCATCGCAAACAACACTAGGCTGATGCCGCGTTCGTCACGAAGTCTTATCAGTGTCGTGTTCATCGTTCGCCCCTTTGCTTACTCCTGCTTACTCCCGTCTCATGATCACTTCACTATCGAGCGCGAGCGTGTTATTCTGCTTATTCACCCTGCTCAGGAACGCGAAGAACGATCCCATAACCAGCTTGTGCGGGTAGGTCAGGTGGACCTTGATGAGGCTGCCCGGCAGCGCGTCGTTGTGGTTGCCGCCGTCGTTCGCCAAGACATTGGGGTAGGTCTGCCCATTGTCCGTGCTGTACCTCAGGTCAATCGTAATCAGACTGGCATCCAGCGCCCCGGCCGTGTTTCTGATGCGCTCGTCAATCTCCTGAACGCTTCGGCCCAGGGACGCGGCGCGCGACCCTTCCCGGGCCACCTGGGTCAGAGTTAGTTGGCGGAACCACATCACCCCGAACTCGATGATGCCCAGGAAGAGCATGAACAGCATCACTACAATCAACGCAAACTCGACGAGGGCAACCCCTCTCCGGTTTCTATTCAATCTCTTCATCATCGCGATTACCTCCTCCCACTGGTCGGCGGCAGCTTCACAACATCAACAAAGCAATAATGCAGCCCGCTGCGATCGCGGTCGAGTATGGCATGCGCGCTTCCGTCTGCGCGTCTATTGGCACGGCAGTGTGAAACACGGCTGTCTGAATGGCGGCATGGCCAGTGGTCAAGAGCGCTCTCGCCAACACCCGCCTCCTTGCCAACATCACTGCGGCAATAAGGCCGCCCGCCACTGCCCCCAGCAGAAATGACCAGATCAAGAAATTCACTCCCTTCAACGCACCGATTGCCATCATAAGCTTGGCGTCACCGCCTCCCAGCCGGGCGGCAGCCATCAGAATCCCGCCCAGCGCGAGGCCCGCTCCCAGTCCTAGCAAATTCTGTTCCAGGCCTTTCAGGCCGCCGGCAGCAGAGATGGCCAGGCCGGCAATCATGGCCGGGATGGTCAGCGCGTTGTATATCTTGCCGTGCCTCACGTCCGTGTACGCGGCCGCCGCCACAACTATCAACAACACTATCGTACTCACCAAACTCACTCTGCATGCCTCTTTACTCTGGGGCTCCGCCCCCGCCCGCAACCGACCCGGAAGATCATTGCTGTGGGGGGACGAGCGGCGAGCCGGCAGAGGCGGAGCCCCAACTTCCCTACCCTCTTAGGAGGGCTGGACCTGGCCGCCCGTGCCAGGCAGGCTCTTCTGGGCGTTGTCAAACGTAGCGCCCGCCTTCTGTCCCAGCATGGTCACGACCAGGATGCACACGATGGCGATCAACGCCAGCATCAGCGCGTACTCGACCATCGTCGCACCTTCCTCATCACGCCACAACGACTTCAGCCATGTCAACATCTGTTCACCGCCTTTCCTTTCTCAGGAAATGGTTTGGACTTGTACTGCTTACTGCCACTGCTGTGCTGCGGGAGCGACTGACGCTTACAACGGAGACTTCGCCAGAACCATCCGCACAGGCTCTGGTTCCGCTACACCGCGCGCTATCGGACGCTCGTCCCTCCATGTGACTCAAATTCTATGCCAAGACCCTCCATCGTGGAATCTGGCTACAGCCATATTGTTCGCGACCAAGGGACATAGCCATCATGACCTCCGGTATTACTCCCAGGGAACTATCTAGCGGCTCTCGCAGCGCGAAAGGCGCTTGAAACCGCCACCGCCGGCGCCGAGACCAGTGGCCCCCGATCCATGCGTATCCCCCCGCATCCTAACAAGCCCGGGGGTATCCTGGGACCGCTCCGGCAGGTCTGACGAGCGTATGGCTGTCGAGGCTAAGGCCCCTGCGAGCAGTACCGCTGCGGCCGGGACTCGCGCCGGGTGGGCCATCCCACCGCCCACAACAGGCCCCAGCAGCGATGATCGCTGCGGCCTTCCCGGCGATCAACAGCTGGGTCTAGTACGGTGCTTGGCTCGCGCACGGTGGCACGGAGAAGGTGGCGCCCTCGAGTGGGAAACCGTCCTTGTCGGTGAACCGCATGTTGAAACCCCACAGCCCGTGCGAGTTGATGCAGGTCACCGCCAACCGGCTTTCCCCCTTAGGGATGACGACGGGCACGCGTTCCTCGAACAGGTACCTATCCCTATGCAACAGTCCGTGGCCTTGCTTTGGGTAAGTCCTGTGCTCGAAGACCGTCCGGCCGTTAAGCCACACCTCGATGCCGTCGTCCCAGTTTATCCACATGTATCCACGCACAGGCTTCCTGGCCGAAACCGTGCACACCAGGTCAGCTGAGCAGTCATCGGTGCTCCTCCAGTCGAAGGCCGCCATCAGACGAACGCTGCCCGTCGGTTCATAGTTGTGAAACGGAAACCAATGAACGACGCCGTCGCGCCCGTTGATCGCCTCATCAAGACGGACGGGACGGAAGATCGCGCCTGGCGCTGAATGCTCCGGATGAGTGAAAGGATTGCCCAGCGGCCCCAGAACCAGCCAGTCCCCTGGCGTGCCGAACCGGCTGCACAGTTCGGCGCAGTTGATTTTCCCCTGGTCGAAGTCTTTCACCGCGCGGATCAGGCGCTTGATCCCCGGATCGGTAACCCTCTTCCTCTCAGAGAGGATCTCTTGCCAGCCGGCGATTACCTCCCGCGCGCCCTTGAATGCCTGCTTTGGCAGCCCGTATTTCCGCTCGATCTCCGCGCTGTGCACATACCACACCGGCTGGCCGGAAAAAGACCATATATACCGCTTCGCAACAGAACGAAGGATTGCCATCTGCTGGCCCAGTTCCGCCAGTTCCTCTGCCCAAGGGCGGACCGGGTAATCCTTCCCGCCCGTCTCCACCATGTGCAGCGGCCACACGCCGGGCGCGACTGTGCACCGCCGCCTCCAGTAATCCAGCTCCTTGCCATCGAGCAGCACGCTCGCCATGCAGTCCCCCACGCGCGGGATCGCCACCTGCGACACCGGCTCGTAGAGGCAGTAAGCCCTTTCATAACCCAGGTGAAACCCGCCCGGAGCATCCTTCTCGGCCATCACGTGTAACATGGACACCATGAACGCTCGCGCAATCGGCCGGCTCCAGATCTCGCCCGGCAGCACGAAGACTACCGCCTCGGGGAACTCGCTCAGCAGGGCGGACATCACTGCCCGCCCCTGTCCTGAAGCCGCCGCAAGCAAATCGTCGGCCGTGTAACCACTGTAGGTGTAGATTTTGTGATCGAGCGAGTAGCGCGGATAGGGATACTCCACATCAATGCTCACTCCGCGGAAGCCCAGTTCCTTCGCCGCCTTGCCGATCGCACTGAAGTGGCGCGCCAACTTCGCCGTGTATTCCTTCGAGAGAAGCGTCTCCGGCGACGGCCACGGAGCCGATTCGGCGAAATGAATGCCGATCAGGTTCTCCGTGACTCCCGCCTGCCTGAGGTGCGCAAGGTTTTCGCGAACCCGCTCTTTCCAGTCCGTGGTTGGCGCTTCCTCCCGCCCGATTCCCAGGTTCGCGATAACCCCCTCATCCCAACTACCTATCACAAAGAAAAACCCGTCGTAGATCCTGGCAACATCCCGCGCCCGCTCGTTGAAATACGGGTTCGGGTAGGCGGAATACGCAATCATTTTCGGGGCATATTCCGCCTGCCCGGCCGGGGCCTGACCGGCTAGGGCCTGCCCTGCCTGAACGCTTGTCGCCATCATAAAAGCGGCCGCCAACCCGCCAAACATCTTGCGTTCCTCCTTGCTGTGCCGCACGAAGTTCTGCAGCGAAATTGCGGCCACGAACCTACCACAAGGGGGCGCCCCTGCACAACCCCATGCCCTGACTGCGACCCTGGAACGGTAGCGCAGGTCCCTCTGGGATGCCGTTGGCACCCAACGGGATGCCAGAGGCATTTCCAACCTGCGCAGAACACAGGATATAATCCTGTGCTACCCTACGCGGCGTGGCACAGCCGCCCGCGGCTGTGTTCATTCATCCTCCTAGCGTGCCCTGTAGGGCGGGGGTTCCGTCCCCCGCCACGCCCCCGTCATTCTGAGCGCCTCGTCCTGCGTAGCCTCGCTGAAGCAGGAAGCGAAGAATCCCGTCCGGGCCAGCCGACCCCGGAGCGCATGGGGCGCGAAAGGACTTCTTGATCGCCGCTGGAACCTCGCCCTTGCCTGCCACGTTGCGGAAAGTGAAGGACGGGCAACTCACCGTCGCAGCAAACGAGTATCGCACTGACTGCCGAGGTGGATTCATGAAGGCCATGGTGCTGGAGAAACCTGCGCCCGTCGAGACGGCGCCGCTGTCTTACAGCGATGTGCCGGCGCCGCAGCCGCAGCCGGGGCAGATCCTGGCTCGCATCGAAGCTTGCGGCGTCTGCCGAACCGACTTACACATAGTCGAAGGCGAACTGCCGATTCACAGGAAGCCTGTCATTCCGGGCCACGAGATAGTCGGCCGGGTAGAAGCGCTGGGCCCGAACTGCTCTCGCTTCAAGGCAGGAGACCGCGTCGGCGTCGCCTGGCTGCACCACTCCTGCGGCGCGTGCGAATATTGCAGGCGAGGGCAAGAGAACCTTTGCGATGCGCCTCTTTTCACAGGCTACGATACCGATGGAGGCTACGCCGAATTCACCTGCGCGTACGAAGAGTTCGCTTATCCGCTGCCCGCCGAACTCTCCGCCTCGACTGTAGCGCCCTTGCTGTGCGCGGGTATCATCGGCTACCGGGCATTGAAACGCAGCGAGGTCAAGCCAGGCGAGCGGCTTGGCCTCTACGGTTTCGGGGCCTCCGCGCATATCGTGATCCAGATCGCGCTCCACTGGGGCTGCGAAGTCTATGTCTCCAGCCGCGACAAGCGCCACCAGAACCTCGCCAGGGAGATGGGCGCTGCGTGGGTGGGCGATTCGGCCGAGAGGCCGCCGCGCAAACTGCACGGCGCCATCCTTTTCGCGCCTGCTGGTGCGCTCGTTCCTCCTGCCCTCGAGGCCCTCGACAAGGGCGGCACCCTCGCGGTGGCCGGCATCTATCTCAGTGAGATTCCGGCCCTCGACTATGATCGGCACCTCTTTCGCGAGCGCACGCTGCGAAGCGTCACCTCAAACACGCGCGAGGACGGCCGGGAACTCCTGCGCCTAGCTGCCGGGATTCCTCTGCGCGCTCACACGCAGTCATTTGCCCTCGGCGAGGCCAACGAGGCCCTGCGCCGCCTGAAGCACGACGAGATCAGCGGAGCGGCGGTTCTGCTGATCTCCCCCGGCGCCTCCTGACGGCTGTCTCGTAGCCGGGCAAGCATCCACCGCCGGGCGACTATTGCTGCCACAGCCTTCTGGAGGATAAAGCCGCCCCGCACACAATAGATGGCCGGGCACATTCCAATATCACGGAGAGCACCCATGAACACAGAACCCGGCACACCTTCATCGCCATCGGGATTCAAGAGCAATGCCGTCCAGACACTGACAGGCGCGTGGCATCTGGCCCCCGACCCGGACAACAGGGGACGCGAGGAGCGCTGGTTTTCGGCGATTCGCGGCGACGCGCCGCCTGCTCCAGTCCCCGGCATCATTCAGCAGGTCTTCCCCGATTACCACGGCGTGGCATGGTACTGGCACCGGTTCCGCCCTGATCGCCCGGCGAACGCACACGAGCGGGGCCTTTTGCGCTTCGGCGCGGTGGACTACCTGGCCGAAGTCTGGCTGAACGGCACGCCCGTGGGAGGCCACGAGGGAGGCGAAACCCCGTTCACCTTGGATGTTACGGAAGCCTTGAAGCCGACCGACAACCTCCTGGCAGTGCGCGTTCTGAACCCCATCGAGGACCCGATTGACGGCATCAGGTTGGCGGAAACGCCGCACCGCAACAAGCGCAACAGGGACTACCAGCCCGGCGCCAGCCTGAATCACGGCGGAATCATGCTCCCGATCGAGTTGCTCACGGTTCCAGCAGTTCGCATCGCCGATGTCTTCGCCCGACCAGACATAGCCACCGGGGAAATTCGCCTCACCATAACAATACGCAACGACGAGGGGGCCCCGGCGGCGCGCCGGCTGATGGCGTGTGCCGGCCCGACGAGCACCGGCGAGGTGCTAGATACATCATCTCTCGACACCGAATTCATTCCGGGCGAAACCCTCCACGAACTCAGCCTCTCCATCGCTCAGCCCCGCCTCTGGAGCCTCGACGACCCGCACCTTTACAGCGTGGCAGTGCACCTCACAGCAAGTGCGGATGACGGCGCGGCAGTGGCGCACTCGCACGCGATCCGCTGCGGCTTTCGGGACTTCCGCGTGCTCAACGGCTTTTTCCGGCTCAACGGTAAGCGCATCTTCGTGCGCAGCACCCACACCGGCAACCACTTTCCCGTCGGCCAACAACTGCCCGCGACCAGCGATATGCTGAGGCGCGACCTGGTATATGCCAAGGCATCGGGTTTCAACATGGTGCGCTTCATCGCAGGGATGGCTTACCCGGAACAACTGGACTTTTGCGACGAGATCGGGCTGATGGTTTACGAGGAGTCCTATGCTGGTTGGCTCCTGGAAGACTCCCCCCACATGGCCGAGCGCTACGACCGCTCGATACGCGAGATGGTGCTGCGCGACCGCAACCACCCCTCTGTCACAATCTGGGGGCTGCTGAACGAAACGCCCGACGGCCCGGTCTTTCGCCGCGCGGTTGAGGGCCTGGCACTGGTTCGATCGCTCGATGATACCCGCTTGGTGCTGCTCAACAGCGGCCGCTGGGACTGCCAGTGGAGCATCGGTTCGCTGAGCAATCCCGGCAGCACCGCCTGGCAACACCAGTGGGGCGCAGAGGCCCCAGGCGCACCCGCCGCATCGAGCGCCTGGGACCGCCGGCACGGCGGCTACTTTGACCGCGCCGGTGACGCCCACGTCTATCCCGTGACCCCGCATCCTGCTCACACCATCAACTTTCTGCGAACCCTGGGGCACGACACCAAGCCGGTCTTCCTCTCGGAATACGGCACCGGCAGCCTGCTGGACGTGATCCACGGCTTGCGAATGTTCGAGCAGGTTCGGGCGCGGCCCGACCTGGCCGACGCCGCTCTTTTCCGGTCAATGGCTGAGAGATTGCAGGCTGACTGGCAGCGGTTCGGGATGGAGGGGACGTATCCGTTCCCCGAGGACATGCTGCGCGACAGCCAGCGCCTGCACGTGCGACAACGCACACTCGGCTTCGATCTGGTGCGCTCCAACCCCAAGATCTGCGGTTTCAACGTCACCGGAATGCTCGACCACGGGATTACCGGCGAGGGGCTGTGGACTTTCTGGCGGGAATGGAAGCCCGGCATCGCGGACGCTCTGGCCGACGGGTGGGCGCCGCTGCGCTGGTGCCTATTCGCCGAGCCGCTGCACGGCTACACAGGCCGTCCCATGAAACTCCAGGCGGTGCTGGCCAATGAAGATGTCCTGCCCCCGGGGGAGTATCCCGCGCGCTTCAGGGTTTTCGGCCCGGCAGGAGTGGCATGGGAACGCAGCGCGGTAGTGCGCATCCCCAGCCCTGCAGCGGGGGAAGGCGGCCCGCTGGCTGTGCCGGTCTTGTGTGAAGACGTGAGCATCAGCGGGCCTGCGGGAGAATACCAGTTCGCAGCAGAGTTCCAGCGCGGCGGCGCACCGGCTGGTGGCCGGTTGGCGTTCCGGCTGTCGGACCCCGCCGAACTGCCGCGCGTGAAAGCGACGGTCACATTATGGGGCGTGGACGAACGCACTGAGTCCTGGCTCGTATCTCGCGGGATCCGCTGCCGGAAGTTCAGTGGTCGCGCGCGGCGGAGGCCCGAGGTGATCCTGGTCGGCACCCCGGCCGAAACCAGGCCGGCAGCCAGATGGAGCGCGCTGGCCGGTCGGATGGCCTGCGGGAGCACGGTCATTTTCCTCTCGCCGCTGGCGTTCAGGCAAGGCGAGGATCCGGTGCGCTGGCTCCCGCTGGCGAACAAGGGCAGGTGCTACGAGTTTTCCGACTGGCTTTATCACAAGGAGTGCGTGGCGCAGGCGCACCCGGTTTTCGAGGGATTGCAGTGCCGCGGGATCATGGACTGGGATTATTATGACCAGGTGATCCCGCATTATCTATTCGACGGGCAGGACACCCCGGACGAAGTGGCGGCAGCGGCGTTCGCGGTAGGGTATTCTTGTCCGGGCGGATATGCTTCAGGGGTCCTGGTCGGATCATACGCTTTTGGGGCCGGGCGTTTCATCCTCAACACGCTGCGCATTCTCGAAAATCTTGACCTGCACCCTGCGGCGGGCCGGCTGCTGCTGAACTTGATCAGCCATGGACAGAAGACTCTTTGCAAATCGCTGGTAGATCTGCCGGGTGATTTTGGCGGCTGGTTGCGCACCATCGGATACGTTTAGGGGTTTGGAGGCTGGCTAGGCTGTCTTCTCGCCGGCCCGTTCGAGCCTTTTCAGGAGGCGATCGAAGATCGCCTGGTGTTTCTCCTCGTCGGCCAGCAACTTGCGAATGATGTTTCTGTGCTCGGGCCGGCGAGCCTTGGCCATCGCCTGGCGGTAGAGAAGGATCACCTGCTGCTCGCCCTCGATATGGCTGCGCAGCATGTCCTGCGCTTTGGCCATTGGCTTGAGCCGCTTGAAGTCGCCCTTCGGCAGCCCGCCCAGGGACAGTATCAGCCGGGCGGTGGTTTCCGCGTGCTCCAGTTCCTCCTGGCACGCCCGACGCAGGCTCGCCGCCAGTTCGCTGTCCTGCAGACGGGCGATGTGCTGAGGCATCAGGAACAGCGCGCCGTACTCCGCCTCGATGGCGTGATTGAGAATCTCCACCAGTTCCTTGTCTTCCTTCATCGCACGCCCCCGGACCTCAGAGATGAACTGCCCGCGAAGCGCCTCGCACAGACGAATGCGCGCCTTCGTTCCCGCCCATGCTATCCTGGCGCCCCCAGGAAGTCAAGGCGAGTCTTGGGGCGGCCTGCACAGCGGGGGAGATCGAATGCCCGATCCCGTTCCGGTGGATGATCTCTATTGCCAGAACATGTAGGAGGGAATGCCGAGCGCAATGCTGATGATGTTCAGCAGGCTGCCCACCACGAACTGCCCCACGATCAGTCCGTAGAAGAAAGGCACGGCGCGGCGGAACAGTTCCAGCCCGCCATAGCGTAATATCACGAGTTTGAGCAGCCAGGCAATTGTCAGCGGCATCCACACCAGGTTCATCTCCCAACTGCTGGAGACCGCGAAGCCGAGCGGGTGAAAAGGCCATGCCGGCAAGTTGAGGCGCAGCATCTCCATGAAGAAAGAAATGCCAAAGCCGACGCCGATAGCAACCGCCGCCCCTAAACTGGGCCCCTCCGGCCCAGTGAGCCGGCTCTCCAGCTTGTCGAATGCCTCGCCGCCGAAACTTGCGCTCGACTTCGCCTCCGCCCCGTAGGAGTACATCAAGTGCAGCATGGCCCAGAACGCGGCCAAGGCCCCCAATATGCCCATGGCGAGCATCGCCCAATAGAGCCGCCGGTCCATGCCGCCGCTGGACCGCATCAGCCGGATACCCTCGAGTTGGTGTGGCATGGGATGCGACCGGTATGCCCGGTTGAACCAGAAAAACTGGGCCATGACGGTGAGGTCCTGCGGGCCCAGGCGCGATGTGCCAATCAGCAGCGGGAGGGTGGTGTCGGGGCCGGTAAAATGAAGGTCGTGGATGGGGGCGCCGAACTGGGCGCGCATCCTAGTCACCGAGACTGCCAAGGCGACATAGATGCCGAAAAAGAGAACCGCCAGCCAGGCTGACATGCCCATTGCGAGCGAAAAGGCCAGCAGCGCCGCCATCCCCAGCACCAGGCCAATGACCGCAGTCCGGTATGATGCCGGCTCACCGCAATCGTCTGCTCCGCCGGGCCTGCCAAGAAATCGTCGCCAGACCGCGGCAAGGTGCCGCCGGCTGTGCCAGATAGCGAACAGGAAGAAAACCATGTAGGCGCCAAATGCCTGCTGGTCTATGTACGGGAAGTTCGGCCGGGTGGCAGTAAAGCCCAGCGCTGCTGTGAGTATGCGCTCCGCTTTCCAGAAGATGTAGAAGAACCAGCACGAGAACAGGAAGTCCACGGGCATCAAAGCGCCCACCCCGATCAGGAAAGGGTAGAAGGATACCGGCGTCCATCCCACGGCATTCCAGGGCGGGCTGGGGAAGTAGGAGCGAAGATCGTATTCCTCAATGCGGATGTGGGGCAGGTTCGGGTACAGGTAAGAGAAGCTGTTGAGGGTATCAATCCCGGCCGCAAGGGCGAACCCCATCCACAGCAGCCGCTGGCGGAAAAGGCGGCCCCCCGGGTTGGTGATTTCGAGGGGCAGTTGCGTGAGAGGATAGGTGAGCGCCTCCCGCTCGTCCCATTGCCGCCGCACCAGCACGTTGATGGAGAGCATCACCAGCAGCAGGGCCGCGATGAACAGGCACCACATCAGCACCGGCGTCGCCCATGCAAGCAGATGCTGGCGCGTGTACAGCGTGGAATTGCCGGTGAAATAGTGGGCCATCGCCTCCTTGTCCTGCACCGACAGCCAGGGCCGGATGCGGCTTCCGAACAGCGTTGCCCAGCGGTTCTCGGCATCGGCGTGCCAGAAGGGAAACGCCAGGGAGGGGGCGAGGACCTGAATGAAGTCGTGCCCGGCGATTGCCGACGCCACGCAGACCATGGCGTAGATCGCGAGCAATTCGGCCTGCGACAGCTGTCGCCCGGGAAAGAGCCGCGCGAAGGCGAAGTTCGCGGCTGTCAGCACCAGCAGCAGGAACACTGCGTTGAACAGCAACGAGACTGTTGTGGGGTGCGCCGAGTAGCGCACGATCTCCATCTGGATCACCCAGTATGCGTTGAGTGGGATTAGAATCGCTGCCAGTGTCAGCGAACGCCAGGTGATACCTGAGCGATGGATGCGAGCCGCCGCTGGCCCGCTGGTCATGGCGGCCGGGCTGGATGTGACAGGATCCATACGCACTCGTGCCGATGGGACTGGTTCTGCGATTCGCCAGGCTAAGCCTGCCCCGATTTGTCGGCAGCTCCGGGAACGCCAGTGATGCGGGACAGGGGCCGTCCCATGACCCGAGTTTCGGCTCAACTGGAAACGCTCTCCTCCCCCTTGATGGGGGAGGATGGAGGCGGGGGTGACTCACTCTTCACGCAGCCGAGGACGGCTGTGCCACACCCCATCCGGTAGCGCAGGATTATATCCTGTGCTCTGCACAGGTTGGAAACCTGTGCTACCATAAATGCGCAGCCGAGGGCGGCTGTGCCACACCGCCCACCGCGACCCCTGGCCGGGCAGGCCTCCCCCACAGCGGGCGGAGGGGGAGCGAACGAGCCCCAGTCGGAGTGCTAGTCAGCCTCCAGGCCGTGCCCCTACGAAGAGGGTCAGCCCTTGAGCGCGCCCACGGTGATGCCCTTGGTGATCTGGCCCTGCAGCAGGCTGTAAGCGACCACCGTCGGTATCATCACCATCACCAGCCCGGCGAAGAGCGCGCCCCAGTCATTCTCGTAGTGGGTTACCATGAGCAGGTTCGCCAGCCCCAGCGGCAGGGTGCGCAGCCGCTCGCTGGAGATGAGCACCAAGGCGAAGAGATACTCGTTCCAGATACCCAGGAAGTTGAAGATTGCGGCGGTCACCAGCGCGGGCTTGGCGAGCGGCAGCATCACCCGCCAGAAGGCCTGGATGTGGGTGCAGCCGTCAATCAGCGACGCCTCAGCGAGTTCATGGGGCAAGGTGCGAAAGAAGCCGGAGAGCACGAAGATCGTGAACGGCAGCGAGAAGGCGATATACACGAGTATCAGCCCGGCGTAGGTGTCCAGCAGGCCCATCGCATTGACCAGGAAGAAGAGCGGCACCAGGGCCAGCTGGCTGGGGATCATCAACCCTGCCAGGAAAGCGTAGAAGATGACCCGGTTGCCGCGAAAACTGAAGCGTGTCAGAGCATAGGCAGCCATCGCTGAGACGAGGGTGATCAGGGCGACGGAGATCGCGGTGACCAGTGCGCTGTTAAGGAAGTAGCGGCCAATGCCGGCGCGCACCCAGGCGTGAACGAAGTTCTCCCAGTGCGGGACCTCGGGCAGTTTCCATGCGCTGGCGAAAATCTCGCGGTTGTTCTTCAGCGAGGTATACAGCAGCCAGATCATCGGCAGCACTACGACGGCGGCGTAGCCGAGGAGTATCGCGTAAAGAGCCGCGAGGCCGAGCGGCCGGGCAAGGGACCTGTTTCTGGCGGATGCGGCCATCAGTACTCTACCTGCTCCCGCCGCATCAGCCGCATGGCGATGGCGGTGGCGGCGAATACCAGAACGAAAAGCACCACCGCGATGGCGATGCCGTAGCCCATGTGCGCATTGTTGAAGGCTTGCTCGTAAAGATAGGTCGCGATCACCTGGCTCTGCTCGTTGGGGTAGCCCAAGGCCATCACATAAATCAGGTCGAAGATGCGCAGCCCGCCGATCACGAGAAAGACGACGGCAACAGTGATCACATCCCACATCAGGGGCAAGGTGATGCTGCGGAACTGCTGCCAGGTGTTGGCGCCGTCCACTTTGGCCGCATCGTAGAACGTTGATGGAATGTTCTCCATGCCTGCCAGGAAGAGAATCAGGTAGAAGCCCAGGCTGCACCACACGATCGGCGCCACGAGCGAGCCCATGATGTGGTTGGGGTCGAGCCAGACGGTGGGCTGACTGCCGTGACGGAACGGTTTGAGCACGGCGTTGAGCAACCCGAAGCTGGGATTGTAGATGAAAGACCAAAGCAGGGTGATGGCAACCATGCTGATGACATTCGGGAAGAAGTAAGTGATGCGGAAGAAACGCGCGCCGTGAATGCCGCTGGTGAGAGCGGCTGCGAAGAACAGTGCGCCCGCGAGGATGATCACCGTCGGCACGCTGAGCAGATAAGCGTTATGCTTGAGCGCGATCCAGAAGATGGGGTCGTCGCTCAGAAGCCGAACGAAGTTGCCGAGCCCCACAAAGTGCCGCTGCCGGCTGAACCCATCCCAGTCGTAAAGGCTCAGCAGCAGGCTGCTGAGCACCGGGTAGAGGAAAAGTACGGCGTACAGCACGCAGGCCGGCAGCAGAAAGAGAATCACCGCGCGCCGCGCGTCTCGTTTCACGGTCGCGCCCCCGGTTGCGGGTGTTCGCCCGCTCTCTCCCCCCGCCGTGGGGGAGGGCTGGGGTGGGGGGCTAATCCGGGTCCCCTATCACCCCCACCTCCATCCTCCCCCATCGAGGGGGAGGATGGCCTTGGCGCTGCCGGACCATGAGCCCCCCGGGAGGGGGCTGTCGCGACGGCCTGCGGAGGCGACCCTTCGCGGCTACTCTGAGGGCCGCCCCTCAGGGTCGCCCGAACGGGCGGCCCAATACGATATTTCGGAGTGCGGGGGTCACGCCGGATGCGCTCGGATACCTCCTCCATGCGGCGGCAGAACTGCTCGGGCGTGATGTTACCGGTCATCAGCGATGCGAGGCCGTCGCCCAGCCGCTTGGCGAGTTCGGGATACCAGCCGCTCATCATGGGCACCCACGTGTACTTGGCGCGCCGGATGGTCTCGACTGCGGGCGCAAGTTCTTTCGCCAGGTAGCGGTCGGCACCCTTGACGGCGAAGAGCGTGTCCTTTTCCCGGCAGAACTTGTTGGCATTGTCCAGCGAGGTGAGCCACTTCAGAAAGTCAACCCCGCCCTTGATGTTGGCGGCCTTCGAGGGAATGCACCAGTAGCCGAGTGATATGCCCGCCACGGAAGGGTCGCCCTTGCCGCCCGGGACCGCCGGGTAGTTGAAGCACGACATCTCGAAGCCCTTGGGGGTAGCGTTGGACATCTCGGCCTTCAGCCATGTGCCGCAGGTGACCATCGCCGCGCGCCCGTTGACGAACTCCATCTGCGCTTCGGTGTGGGTCATCCCCATGCAGCCCGGCTGGAAGTAGCCCTTGACCATCATCTCGCGCAGCGTGCGGGCGCTCTTCACCAGGTCCGGGCGCAGCCAGGCGCCTTTCTCGATGTTGATGAGCGCAAAGAGTGGCCCTTCGCCGCCCTTACGCTGAAACAGGTTGAGGAGGATGGGGGTCGCGTAGTCAGGGTAGCGGCCCTGGAAGGCGATGGGCGCGATGCCTGCGCGCTTGATCTTCTCGCAAAGGTCAGTGAAATCGGGCCAGGTGCGCGGCACCCGCCAGCCGTGCTCTCTGAACATGCGCACGTTGTACCAGATGAGGAACACGCTCAGATCAGTAGGGACGAAGTAGGTCTTCCCCTGCACGAGCGCAGTAGAAAGCGGGCCTGCCAGAAAGCTCTCGCGCCAGGTCACATGTTGCCCGTATGCCGGCGTATCGAGCTCCTTGTCCAAAGCGTGCAGCGCGCCGCCGTCAGCCAGGCGCCAGATGGGCAGGAATGCCCAGAAGGCATCGGGCGGGTTGCCCGCCAGAAAACGCGGCCGCAGCTTCTCGATGTTGCGGGGATCGCCCCACAGGCTGACCTTCACCCCTGGATGGGCGCGTTCGTAACTGCGCGCGACATCCTGGAAGAAGTCGAGGCCATAGCCCCCCAGAAAGACCGATACCTCGATCTCCTTCCCGGCAGTGCGCTGGGCCTGCTCCTTGCGCGCGCAGCCGGAGACCGCGACCACCAATAGCAATGCAGCAACTATGCGCACTCTTACAATGGACTGTAGCCGTAACGTTGGCGGAACGCCTCGCGAGCCTTTTCTTCGTAGGGGGTGACTTCCCCTAGCGGCAGGCGCTGGAAGGCGCCGATCTCCACGCACATCTTCATGTCGTGGAATAATAGCCGAGTGCGGCCACTGTAGTCAAAAGCGCCGCACCTTGCGGCCCCGGCCGCGAGGGAGTAGAATCCACCACCGGCCAGCGAGGAGAGCGACCATGGTTCGCCGCTTTGCCATCGCCCTTCAACTCGGCATCTCTCTAATCGCCCCTGCCTGGGCGAAGAGTTACTATTTCACGCGCACCGAGATAATTGCTGCGGTTCGCCCTGATGGCTCGATGCACGTCTCCGAGGCGCGAGACTATCGCTTTGACGGCAGTTTCCACCACGCTTATCGGGAGATCCCCCTGCCGCCCGGAACCGAGATTCAAAACCTCGCCGTTCTAGAGAGAGGCGTGCCTTATACGGAGCAAGCAGGCGAGGCCCCTGGCTGCTTTCACACCTCCCAATCCGGCTCGACCTTTCGCGCTGATTGGTATTACCAAGCCGACTACGAAACGCGGACTTTCGTTCTGGACTACGACGTGTCAGGCGCGGTAATCAAGCATGCCGACGTCGCCGAACTCTACTGGAAGTTCGTGGGCACTGAGTGGGACGTGCGCTCCGACGCCACACGCGTGGGCGTCTCTCTTCCGGCAGCCGTGCCACGAAGCGACATCCGCGCCTGGGCGCACGGGCCCCTATGGGGCAACATCATAATCAGCGACGGCCGCGTGGAGTTCACCTGCAACCCGTTGCCCGGCCGCACGATGCTGGAGGCGCGCATTCTCATCCCTACGGGGGCCATCAGCGCGAGCCCACGCCAGGACGAGCGCGAGGCGCTTCCGCCGATACTCGCCGAAGAAGACAAGTGGGCAGGGCGGGCGAACAGGGCCCGCCTGGCGGCGAAAGCGCGTGTGCTGTTCGTTTACGGCATACCCCCGCTGCTCATCGTCTTCGGAGGCTTCGCGTGGCTTCGCCTTTATTACACATACGGCCGGGAGTACACCGCCGACAACCCGCCCGAATACGAGCGCGAGCCGCCCGATGACCGAACGCCCAACGAATTAGGCTACCTGTGGAACTGGAGCAAGTTGAGCCCCCAGGATATGAGCGCCACGCTGATGGACCTCGTGCGGCGCGGGGCGCTCCGGTTGGTAGTCAATACCGAGACACATCCCCGGCTGTTTGGGCTGCTGGGCGAGGGCGTGAGTCACAGTTATATCATCGAACGCGTGAAGGAATACAAGGGGGAGATCAGCTTCTCCGAGCGCTACCTGATTGACCACATACTGTTCGAGTCCGGGGCCGTTAACGACATGGTGTCCCTTGACGCCGTGAAGGCCGAATTCGGGAAGAACCCCGCCTACGCCCGGTCGCGGTTCAAAGTCTGGAAGCAGATGGCGGAACGCGAATGCTCGCGGCGGCCCATCACCGACCCGGAGAGCAAGAAGATGAGCCTGTTCGCGGCGGGGATTGGTGTGTTTGTTCTCCTCACGTCGGTCTCCCTCGGTGCCGCGTGGCACAGCGGCGCGGGCTACTTGTCTGGGGCTGCCGGGCTAGCGATGTTGGTTGCCAGCGGAACCATCAAGCGGCGCAGTCCGGAGGCGGCGATGTCGCTTCACCGCTGGCAGGCCTTCCGGCGCTACCTGACCGATTTTTCGCTGCTTACTGAATACCCGGCGCCTGCGGTCATCGTCTGGGAAAAGTACCTGGTTTACGCGGTTACGCTTGGGGTAGCCGCGCGCGTTATCGAGCAGTTCAGCGAACTGTACCCGCAGGCCGAAAGAGCGGGCCTCGCCGGCGGCGCGTTTTCGAACTGGGTGAGCGCAGACGGCTCGCCGCTCAGCGCGCTGGACTCGATCACCAGCGGTTTCTCTTCCATCAGCGCAACGTTTGCCACCGCCGTCAGCGCCGCGAGTTCCGGTTCCGGAGGGGGCGGCGGTTTCTCCGGCGGCGGAGGCGGCGGAGGCGGGGGCGGGGGCGGGGGCGGCGGCGCCGACTAGCCCAGCCGCTTGGTGAAGCGCAGGGCGCTCATGGCCATGATCGCCACCCCCAGCGCAAGCAGGACAACCACCTGCGGCCAAAGGACGGCAAGGCCGTTCCCCTTCAGGAAGATGCCGCGGATGATCACCAGGAAATAGCGCAGCGGGATCGCGTACGTCAGCCACTGGATCACCCGTGGCATGTTCTCGATCGGGAACATGAAACCGGACAGCAGTATCGAGGGAAGCATGAAGAAGAATGCTGTCATCATCGCCTGCTGCTGAGTGCGCGAGACGGTCGAGATGAACAGCCCCCCGCCGAGGCTGGTCAGCAAGAAGATGGCGGCGAGCGCGAAGAGCAGCAGCACACTGCCGGCGACCGGCACGCGGAACCACAGCACCGCCGCGGCCAGCACCAATGTCATGTCAACGAAGCCGATGAGGATAAAGGGCACCGTCTTGCCGAGCATCAGTTCCCGCGCCTTGATCGGCGTCACGATCAACTGCTCCAGGGTGCCGATCTCGCGTTCTTTCACGATGGCCATGGACGTGAGGATCATGGTAACCACGAGCAGCAGCATGCACACCACGCCCGGGACCATGTAGTTCACGCTTTTCAGGTCCGGGTTGTACCAGACGCGCAAGCGGCCATCTATGCGCGGCACCCGGGGAACCGCTGCCCTCAAGCGCTCGAGCCGCTCCCCTGCGGCCTTCAGGGAGTACGCCTGCACTACGCCTCCCACGTAGCCGGAGATAATGCCTGCGGTCATCGAATCCGAGCCATCGAGGATGATTTGCAGGTGGGCGGTGCGGTTCCGCGCGAGGTCCTTGGCGAAACCGCGCTCGATGCTCAGCACCATCTGCGCCCTTCCGGCGTCGAGCAGCCTGGCGATGTCGGCGGGGTCGCTCAGGTAGTAATCGAAATCGAAGTAGCCCGACCGGACCAATCTCTCTGTGAACTCCCTACTGGTGGCGGTTCGATCCTGGTCATAGATCGCGGTGCTGACGTGCTTGACATCGGTTGTCACTGCATAGCCGAATATGAACAGTTGAAACAATGGGGCCATGATCACGATGCGCAGCAGCCGCGGGTCGCGGCGCAGTTGGATGAATTCCTTCCTTACGATGCGCAGGATGCGCCGTCCGCTCATCGCCTCACCTCAAAGTTTCTTGCGGAAACGCAGCGAACTGAGCCCCAGCATTGTCAGGCCGAAGAGCAGCAGCACGAGCGCCGGCTGCCAGAGCAGCGATAGGCCGCTCCCCTTCAGGAATATCGAGCGCACGATCACCAGGAAGTGGCGCGCAGGGATGATGTTTGTGAGCCATTGAAGTACTGCTGGCATCGCCCTGATGGGGAACAGGAACCCCGACAGCAGCACCGACGGCAGCAGCGTCGTCAGCATCGCGAAGGTCATCGCCGTCTGCTGGCTTGGGGAGGCGGCCGAGATCAGCAGCCCGATGCCCAGGGCAGCCATCAGGAATACCGCCGATAAGGCCAGCACCAGCACAGCGCTGCCGACGAGCGGCACGTGGAACAGCAGCCTGCCAGCGGCAATCACCAGGATGACATCGAAGAGCGCGATGATCACGTAGGGCACCAACTTGCCGAGCATCAGTTCGTAGGGCATCACCGGGGAGACGATGAGCGTTTCGATCGTGCCCCGCTCACGTTCCCTCACAACCGTCATCGAGGTGAGCAGCGCCGAGAGCATCATCAGGATGACGGCGATCAGCCCGGGCACGATGAAGTTCGTGCTCTTCAGTTCCGGGTTGTACCAGACGCGCAGCCTGGCATCCACCGGGATAACCGCGTCTCTGACGTTGAGCCCGACGTGCTGAAGAGCAGCCGCCGAAATCCTGGCGGACTGCTGCTGGACGATCGCGTTCGCGTAACCGATGGCTGTGCTTGCAGTAGTTGAATCGGAGCCGTCAATGATCAACTGTATCTGGGCCACGCGGCCAAGCGCGAGGTCCTCGGCGAACCTGGTGGGGATTACGAGGGCCACCTTCACCAGGCCTCGATCCAATGCCCCTGTCAACTCATCGTAACTGCCGAGGTATGCGACGATGCTAAAATACTGGCTGTGCGAAAAGGTGCCGATCAGGTCTCGCGACTCCCGGCTGCGATCCTGATCGTAGATCCCCAGCCTGATGTGCCTCACGTCCAGGTTGATGGCATAGCCATACAGCACCAGCATGAGTACCGGCAGAACTACCACCACCGCCAGCGTGCGCGCATCGCGAAAGATCTGGATGAACTCCTTCCAGATTATCATCCAGGTCCGAAGCACCATGGCCTAGTTCCCACCTGCGGCGGTGCTTCGATCCGCCTGCTCGATCAGGGCCACGAACACATCCTCCAGCGAGGGCACGATGGAAGCGATGCCGCCCACTGTCGCGCCGGCCGCCTCGAGCGCCCTCCGGATCGGCTCCATGGCGTCTTCGCCGTCCGTCACCACGTGAAGGGCAGTCCCGAAAATCGCCACCTCCTTGGCGGCCGGTTCGTTGGCCAGCGCCTCGAGCGCCGTCATCACCGGTTGTGCGTGGACTTCGAGCAATGTCCCCGCCACGTAGCGCGCCTTGAGTTGCTGGGGGCTTCCGATCGCGATCAGCCTGCCCCCATAAATCAGGCCCAGCCGATCGCAGTGCTCGGCCTCGTCCATGTAATGGGTCGTCACGAACACTGTAACCCCCTGGCCGGCCACATTGTAGATCAAGTCCCAGAAGCTGCGCCGCGAGATGGGGTCCACCCCTGCGGTAGGCTCGTCCAGGAACAGCACGTCAGGCTCATGCACCACCGCGCATCCAAGCGCCAGGCGCTGCTTCCACCCCATTGCAAGTTGGCCGGTGATGCTGTTCGTGCGCTCGGTCAGGTTTGCCATCTCGAGGATCCACCGCTTGCGCTCAGCCAGGCGCTCAGGCCGGACGCCGTAGATGTCGCCATAGAACTCGATGTTCTCCTCCACGGTGAGGTCCTCGTACAGCGAGAACTTCTGGCTCATGTAGCCAATGCGTTCCTTGATTCTCTCGGACTCGGTGAGGATGTCGAAACCGATTACGCTGCCGCGGCCCGAGGTGGGGACGAGGATGCCGCAGAGCATGCGGATGGTTGTGGATTTGCCGGCGCCGTTGGGGCCGAGGAAGCCGAAGATCTCGCCTCTCGGCACCTCGAATGAGATGTGGTCCACCGCAGTGAAGGCGCCGAACCGCTTCACCAGGTCCTCGACAACAACCGCCTGCTGGTTTGCGTTGCGCGGCTTCACGAGCCGCCTCCGGTCAGCATAGAGACGAACACGTCCTCCAGGCCCGGCGCCACGCGCCGCCGCGCCGTCACCTGGATCCCCTGCCCATGCAGGGCGGCAGTCAGGGCCGGCTCGTCCCGCGAAGCATCGGACACCCACACGTGCAGCC